>Ga0209060_10000069_pt1 | contig 276228 bp, 275 predicted proteins | sample Coa_R1_8_FD_187155 | JGI IMG/M metagenome (GOLD analysis project Ga0209060, IMG submission 187155) | Surface soil microbial communities from Centralia Pennsylvania, which are recovering from an underground coalmine fire - Coalmine... | ecosystem: Environmental > Terrestrial > Soil >... | reverse complement strand
CGGCAACAGTAACGGCGGTGGGAACGGCAACGGCGGCGGCAATGGTAACGGCGGCGGGAACGGCAACGGCGGCGGGCACGGGCATCAATAAAATGTCGCCGTCGCGGCCCGTGAATGGTCGTGGTGAAGAGCGAGGGTTCACGCTCGTCGAGGGCGCGGTGGCCCTCGCTCTTCTCGGCGCCGTGGTGAGCTTTGCCTTCGTCTCGGTCAAGTTATTCGTGTCGCAGCGGACGCTCGATGGATGGAGCGACACGATTGTGAGCGACGTGCGCGCGGCCCAGCAACTGGCGATCGCCCGGCGGACGACCGCGACGGTGACCTTTACTGGGGGTGCTCCCTCGACCTACTCGGTTTCTGTCGGCGGGACGACGGTGCGGGGCGACACGCTCGCGAGCGACTTGACCCTGACCGGCACGACATTGTACTTCAACAGCCTGGGCATTCCGGTAGATTCCTCAGGCAATCAGACTACGTCCGCCGCGACGGTGCAGATCTCCGATAGCACTACTGGGAAATCGAAGACGATCAGCGTCACGCCAATTACGGGCGCCGTGACCGCACAATGACAGCCGTGGGACGCTCCTTCGGCGGAAATCTGCGGAACGACGCAGGCGCGACGATCATCGACACGTTGGCCGGCATGGTGTTCCTGGCGATCGTGGTGAGCGCCCTGGCCAGTTACTTCATCGGAACGATGACGCAGGCCAAGAGCGCCGGCCTGCGCGCCGAGGCCGCGGTGTGGGCGCAGGCCGAGCTCGACTACCTGCGCGGGCTCAGCTACCCGAACTCCTATCAGAACTCGTGTCTCACCGTGACGACGAACACGTATACGCCTACGTCGTCCGGCTGCACGAGCCTGCAGCCCGCTCTCCCGTCCGACTTCACGAAAGCGACGGTTCAGGTTGACACGGTCCCCGGCCAGAGCGGGCTCAAGCGCATCACAATTCAGGTCTATCAGACCGCAACGACCGTGCTCTTCACCACGGTGACGTATGTGGCCCAGTACTCGTAGGCGCCACACGCCGCGGAGCCCGCAGCGAGGCGAGGCCGGGTTCTCGTTGATCGAGCTTCTCGTCAGCCTGGTCATCCTGGGCGTCTTGTTTGCGTCCATGCACTTCGTGGTCGGCACCGCCGTACTCGGCAAGACGCTCACGGCCAACCGGTCCACCGGCCAGACCCAGGGGCGGCTGATCGCGGAGTGGCTCGCCGACCGGGTGCGCATGGCCGGCTACGGGACTAGCGGCAGCAACCCAATTGGTCGGTGCCAGAGCGGCATCGTCTCTACCGACTCCAACTACTACCCGACCACCTCGGCGCTGTGGGTGAGCGGAGACTTCGCCAACAGCGGAACGCCACAGACCCGGGGCTTCCGCCTGGAAACGGTCAACGGCGTCGCCGCGATCACGGAGACCGTTATCAACTGCGCGACGGGCGCGACGTCGACCGACGAGCCGCTGACGGACACTACAAGTACCACGGCGGTCTCCCTGACGTTCGCCTACTACGACAACACGGGAACGCAGGTCACCGCGCTGACGACGTCGAGCAAGATTCAGACCATCCGCGTGGTGCAGATCACCGCGACCGTGCAGCCGCTCCACACGCCGCCGGCCATTGCGGCAGGGAGCACGCAGCAGACCTGGACCACCAGGGTCACCGTGCGGAACCCGTAGATCATGACGTCCCTGACGCCCCTGCGCGCCACCCGCACAGGCATCGGCCTCAGCGTTTCGACCCTTGGTGCAAACGGAGGTGACGGCCCAGGCGCGTAGGCTGCGATCGACGCGCCGCCGAATCGCGATGAGACACGTCACTCGCTGCGCGCACTCGCGCATCCAACGGCATCGCTCCGATGCCGGATTTGTGACAATCTCCGCGCTCCTGATCGCCCTGGTCGTCACGACGATGGCGGTCCTCGCGTATACGAGCCTCCTCGGCGAAACGCAGGGGGAGGTCGGCAATCAGGAAGCCGTCGGCGCCCTGGCCGTCGCCGAGGCCGGCGCCAACTGGGCCGTCAACAAGCTTTCGGGATCGGGCGCGGCCACGTACACGGGGGACAGCGCGCAGACGGTCTCCACCGCCGGCAGCGCCGCCGTCGGGACGTTTGACGTCTCGGTGTCCTGCACGGACGGTTCGCAGCCCGGTTCCGCGCTGCAACCCACGGGGTGCAATACGAATCCCTCAACCCGCGTCATTACATCGACCGGTTACGTGCCGACCAAGTCCGCGGCGGTTGGCACGCGGAAGCTCGTCTTGCAGGTGACCGCGACCAGTCAAGGCTTGGGCTACGCGTTGTGCGCGTGGGGCTCGGTCACGCTCAATCAAGGGGACACCGTCACCGGTAACGTGGGAAGCGACGTCAACCCCAGCATCAGCCTTCAGGGTCCCGCCAGCAACGCGGCAAAGATCACCGGGGCGACGTATACGGTCGCAACCAATCAGGTGAGCTGCAGCCAGAGCTGCGGCACACAGGTTACCGGCGGCCTCCAGACCAAGACATCGGGCACGATCTGTCCGAACCAGCAGACGACGAAGAACTCGATCGGCAACAACGGCACGTGCCCCGTGGGAACCACAAATCTCACGAACTCGCCTGCCACGATCTCCAGCAACAGCACGTGGAACAACGTCAGCCTGGGATCAGGTTCGACGCTCACGTTTCAGACGGCCGGACCAGGCACCGTGTTGACGGTTAACGTGAACGGGTTTACGGTCGGCCAGAACTCGAAGGTGCTGGTCACGGGGGGCGGGAGCGTCGTCGTGACCGTGAACGGCGTCATGGAGATTAACCAGAGCAGCTGGTTTGGAAGCTCGAGTGCGTCCAGCTGGACCGCCGTTCCGGGCGGCAATCTCACCGTGGAGAGCTGCAACGCGAGTACGCCGGCGGTGAAGTTCGATCAGAGCAGCAATTTCACCGGGTACTACGTGGTCCCGTCGGGAGGGTTCGAGATCAACCAGGCGCAGAACGCGCAGGGCGCGATCCTGGCTGGCAACATCGTCATGGACAAGAGTTCAAGCTTCACGTACGATAGCTCGGCCGGAGGCGGCGGGAGCGAGTACAATCACCTGGTATCGTGGCAAGACAAGCCGTAACAAGGGCGCCGACGCCGAATCTCATGCCGGGCACATCGGAGCGGCGTCCGACGACGTCACCAAGGACCGCGTGACGGCCCGGGCTCAGCAACAAAGGTGGCCCGCAGCGACGCCGTTACTGCGAGCTGACCGATATCGAGCCCGTAATCGGCTGAATCGTGACGTGGTACGTGTGGCCGTTGAGCGACACCGAGACGGCGTGGCTGTTCGTGTCCGTGAACAGCGGCTGTCCTGACGACCGAAACGCCACCGCCGACTCTCCGGTCGCGCCGTCGCAGGTCACCGTGCCGGAACTCGGCAGCGTGAACTGGACGTTCGTGTCGTACTCCTGGCCGGCATTGACGCTCCGAATCTTGGCCGTGCCCCCGATCGACGGAGTCGTCGTGCTGTAGTTGACGTTCAAGACGTCGCTCCCGGAGTACGTCGTCGTGTACACGTCGTACCCGTTGGACCGGAAGCACACTTCCACTTGCGGACCGTTGCCGGCGTTGCTGACCGCCTGCTGCTGGGCCCACCGGAGGTCGCCCTCCAGCATAAACGCGGCGTTTTGCAGTTTGCGCATGGTCACGAGGCTCGTCCAGCCCCATGCCGCGGCCAGCACGATGCCGATTATGGCCAGCACGACGACGAGCTCGATGAGCGTCGTGCCCCGGCACGCCGTGCCGCGATTCCGCATGTGCCGAGCCAACCCAGAGATGGACAAGGTTCCCTCCGTATGAGCGTGCGCCGGCGTCCACGCGACACCGTCATTGAGTGCCGGCCGCATCCCGGAGTCGCACGGCACCGACGCCGGCGGCGCCCTCGCGTTAAGGTAAATGCCCAATGCGCTCCGATACCAGACTTGGCGCGTCATAGCTATCCTAAATGACTATAGGTCGTGCGGTCTCGCGCGCGTCAAATTTGCCGGCGCCGCCCCCCGTGCTCACTCGGCCACCACGTGCTCAAAGAGCCAGGTGCCGAGCACCACAAACAGAACGTCGTAGGCCGCGAGCAGCTTCAGTGGTCCCAAGAGCGCGCCGAACGGCGCGCCGTCGAGCGCCCTCGCGACGGCCGCCAACGACACCAGGATGACCGGCAGCACGACGGGCAACAGGACAATGGGCAACAACACCTCGCGGAGCCGCGTGGCCGCGGTCATCGCCCCGAGCAAGGTGCCGACCGCAGCAAACCCGACCGCGCCGAGGACGAGCGGCACCGCCATCGTCGCGGCGCGGCGTCCGGCCACAGGGTCGACGAACACCGCCGTCGCCAGCACGACCACGGCCTGCAGGACCGCTACCAGGACGGCGTTGGCCAAGCACTTCGCGAGAAAGACTTCCCCGCGGCCGACCGGAGCGAGCAGAACGCCCTGCAACGCCTGCCGCTCCTGCTCGATCGCGTGCGACCGCGCGAGCCCGAGCGTGGCCCCGAACGCCACGGTCACCCACAGGATCGCCGGCGTCATGGCCGCGGTCCCCCGCGGAGACGCCTGGGCCGCGAGCCCGAGAATGACGACGGTGAGAAACGCCACGAGGCTCATCGAGCTCACCAGCTCTCGCGTGCGGGCCTCGATCACGAGGTCCTTCCACGCGAGCAGGGCGATCGTCCTCATCGGACCCCGCCCGCGCGCCCGGCGCTCCGGTACCATCCTTCGAGCGCCGCAGCATCCATGCGGACGAGCGGCTGCGGCCCGATGAGCCGGCCGTCGACGAGGACATAGGCGTCGCCGGCGCCCCGGAGCGCTTCCGCGGCGTGGTGCGTAGCGAGGACGAGCGCCCCGCCGTGGCTGCGAAACGTCCGGAGGTAGTCCGCAAAGCGCGCCGCGGCGTCGAGGTCGAGCCCGGCAAATGGCTCGTCGAGCAGCAGCACCGCCGGGCGGTGCACCAGGGCGCGTGCGAGCGCCGCGCGCTGGACCAGCCCCCGGGAGAGCACGCGCACCGGATCGTCTCTCCGCGTGAGCCCGACGAGGTCACAGGCCCACGCGGCACGGGCCCGCGGATCCTCGGCGCCGTACAGCGCCGCGAACAAGCGGAGATTTTCGAGCGCGCTCAGTCCGCCGTAGAGCATCGGCTCGTGCCCCACAAATCCGACGCCGCCCCGCGCCTCGGGGTCCGCCCATGGATCCCGGCCTTGGATGCGCACGGCGCCGCGGAGCGGCCGAAGCAAGGCGGCGAGCACCCGAAGCAACGTGGATTTGCCGGCGCCGTTCGGTCCGAGGATCGCGATGCCGCTACCCGGAGACACCTCGATGCTGATCCCCCGCAGCACGCGGTCGCGCCCGTACGACTTCCAGACGTCGACGGCGGAAACGGCGGCATGATCGCCTGCGGCGGACGCGACCGCGTCCGGGAGCATCACGCGATAACTGTACACCAAATCGGGAGGCACGACACACGCGCGGTGGGTCAACGTCCTAAGCGCGCAGCCGAGGTCATCATCCGGAGCGCCTAGATCGCGGTGGAACGGTCGCGATGGCGTCCCGCCGACGCGGCAAAGCTCCGCGCCCGGGCGCCGCCGGGACGGATTACGTCGCTTTGGCGGGGATGCCCGCGAGCGCGGCGACCTCGGCCGGTTCGAAGAGGAAGTACGGATACTCGCGATACCCGGCGGCGCCGCCGGGATCCGCGTCGCCAAGCGCGCTCAAGCGTGTCTCCACCCGTTCAATCTCCCGCGCCAGGTGGACGGCCAGCTCCGCGTTGATCTCGCGGATGCGCCGCGTGGCCTCGCGACGCGCCCGCCCCGGTCGCATCGCCCCGACCTCGCGGATGAGGCGCCACTTTTCATCGACGAGGCGTTGCTCCGCTTCGTTCGCGCCGGCCAGGTGCCGGTCCGGGTTGTGACGGAGGTCCACCTGGAGCTGCTGGAGCGCGCGGCGCTCGTCGCCACTCGCCTCCGCGGGGAGCGGCAGATGGAGCGTGGCCGTCGCCACGGCGTACGGCACCGGGGCACAGCCAAACAAGTCGTGGACGATCGCGTCGGTGACGCGGTCGTAACGGCCTCCACCGACGCCGTGGATGAACACATCGCCGAGGCAGAGCCGCGCGAACATCGTGAGCGTCATCGCCTTGGGGCGCAGCGCGATCCCGGCGTCCTCGAGTGCCTGGACCCCGGATGCGTCCGCCGGAATGGCCGCCACCGGCCCGGAGGCCGTGCTGAGCTCGAGCCGGTCACCGGCGCGTGCGACGTAGAGCGAGGCTCGGCGGCCCGACCGCACGACCCAGAGCGGCGCCTCGACCCGCCCGCCCTCCTCGGCCAGGTTCGGGAAGGGGTTCGCCGCGGATCGAAGCCGCCGTTCACGCCGGTAGGCCTCGAGTCGACCGTTGAACGCCCGACGCAGCGCCGCGGGATCGCGAAGGAGGTGGAGCGCGAAGGCGCGGAACTCCGGGGTGTCCGAGAGCGCGGCCATGGAGGCCTCGACGTATCGCGGGGCACCGGCGCCCGACTCGTACCGGCGGCGCAGCCGCGCCAAAAACTCTCCCAGGTGCCGGGATCCGCGGGCCTTCTCCGCACCCGCCGCCCAGCGGTCGAGCCTCGCGGCGAGACCCGCGACCGGCACGGTCGCCAGATGTTGGCGCGCGCGGCCCAGGAAGCCCTCCCAGGCCACCGCGGTGGGGACCGGAGCCGACTCGAGCGGCACATCGCCCGCGAGATCAGCCAGCGTTTCACGCACCCGCACGAGGTGGTCGCGCCCGGCAGGCAGATCCGCACCGACCGGGCCGCCGGCGTCGGTGTCGACGATCAAATGCAGCCCCGTGGCCCGCGTGTCGTGCGCGATGCGCGTCAGCAGGAAGTACTTGATCCAGATGCCCGGATGGAACAACACGGGTTGATGCCCCATGACGACGAGTGGCTGGGCGGCGTCGGGGACCGGCACCTCCGTGTACTCGGCGGCGAGACGGAGCGCGCGAGTCCGCGTGCGCCGCCGGAATTCCGCGAGCGGCACGCCGAGGATCTCGACGCCCTCCCATCGTGCCGCCCGCGCGGCGGTGAGCAGCGCGGGGAGGCGGTCGGGCGCGGGCTCGATGAGGACCTCGCCCGATCGGGCCGGGGTCGCGTAATCCAGCGTCGTCACGGACGGCCCGCCGGTCACAGCAGATCCCGGAGGTCGCGCAGGCCCACCGCTTCCTTGCTGGCGAACGGCTCGCCGTAGGGACGCCGGATCCTGCTGCCCCAATACTGGTTCGTCGCGCGAATACCGTCGAGGAGCCCAAGGTTGCCGCGCTCTTCGTTGAACTGTGAGCGGTAGCACGCGATGGCGTCGATCTTGCGGTCGATCTGATCCGTGATGTCGAGGACAAAGGCGGGGTCCGCGTGTAGCCGGTAGTGCGTACAGAAGAAATGCAAGATGCGCGGCGCGTAGTACGGCTCGCCACGCATCTCCGTCTTGGTCAGCTTGCCGTAGAATCGCGCCGCTTCCGCGAGCCGCTCGGCCGCCACGTGGTCGGGGTGCGCGTCCACCCAGTACGGGATGAACAGGATCGCGGGACGAATCTCCCGGATCACCTCCGCCACGGCCATACGGTGCTCCACGGTGTCGGTGAGATAGCGATTCGGCAGCGGCAGCGTGACGCGGCGTGCGATGCCGAGCACGCGCGCGGCGGCCTCGCTCTCCTGGCGGCGGCGCTCCGGCGTCCCCATCGGCGTCGGCTCCCCGTTCGTCAGGTCCAGAACCGTGACGCGGTGGTCCTGCCGCGCCAGCGCCGCGATCGTCCCGCCCATCCCGATCTCGGCGTCGTCGGGGTGCGCGGCAATCACCAGAAAGTCGGCCATCGGCTCACCTCAGAGGGATCGGCGGCGACGGAGCGTCGGCGGTGCTCCGTGCCGGCCGCCTGACGTCACGACCGCACGCCGCTCCGGCTCATCTCGCGGTCGATAATCGACAAGTAGTACGTGCGCCGGGCCGCCGGATCGTCGAGCCCGCCCCAGAACCGCCGGTTCGGGTTCTTGTAGATACGCGGCACCGGGATCTCGGTCACGCGGAGGCCGAGCCGCGCGGCCTGCAGCCACACCTGGAGCGGCAAGCCGTAGCTGCGCTCGTCGAGCCGCATCCGCGCCAGGCCGTCGACGCGATACGCCTTGAACCCGCACCATGCGTCGGTCAGCCGGTACCCCGTCAATGCGTTGACGATGCGCGTGATCTCCGCGTTGAGCTGCCGCCGATCGGGCGGCGCATCGTCCGCCGCGCCGGGGGTGTCGGGATGATACCGGCTGCCCGACACGATGTCGGACTCCCGCGCCGCGTCCAGGAACCGGGGAATCATCCGTGGCTCGTGCTGGAGATCGCAGTCGATCGTCACGGCAACGTCAAATCCCCGATCGGCGGCGTAGCGAAAGCCGTCGATCAAGGATTGACCGTACCCCTCGTTGCGCGCGTGGGTGAGGACATCGATCCCGCGATATCCGGCGAGGATCGATGCGGAGTCGTCCGTCGATCCGTCGTCCACGACGAGGATGTCGGCGGCGGTGTGGCGCCGCACCTCGTCCAGCACCTGCGCGAGGGTCCCCTCTTCGTTGTACAGCGGCATGACGATCAGCGGTCGCATCGGCCTCTCCCGTGGGACACTGATGCGCACAACGACCGAAATCGGCCGCCTATGCCCCGGGCGGCCCAATCGCCGGCCGCTAGGTCGCGAGCGCCGCCGCCGCGGCGTCCACGGTCCGCCGTACGTCGTCGGCCGTGTGGGCCAGGGACACAAACCACGCCTCGAACTGCGACGGCGGCACCATCACGCCTCGGGCGAGGAGTCCGTGGAAGAAGCGGGCGTACCCGGCCACGTCCGCCCGCTGCGCCGAGGTGGCGTCCGTGACCGGCGTGTCGGTGAAGAACGGCGTCAGCATCGATCCGACGCGGTTGACGACGAGCGGCACGCCCGCCCGCCGCGCGGCGCCGGCGAGGCCGTCCGCAAGCGTCGCCCCGAGTTCGTCCAGGCGGCGGTACGCGTCGTCATCGAGGAGGCGTAGCGTCTCGAGGCCCGCGCGCATGGCCACGGGGTTACCGGACAGGGTGCCCGCCTGGTAGACGGGGCCCACGGGTGCAATCATCTCCATCAGGTCGCGCCGCCCCCCGTAGGCGCCGACCGGGAACCCGCCGCCGATCACCTTGCCGAGGCACGTGAGATCGGGCGTGAGATCGTAGCGTGCCTGTGCGCCGCCGCGGGCGATCCGAAACCCGGTGATGACCTCGTCGAAGACGAAGACGGCGCCCGCCGCGCGGCACACGTCCTGCACGGCCTCGAGGAAACCGGGCACCGGCGGTACGACGCCCATGTTGCCCGCAACCGGCTCGACGATCACCGCCGCGATGTCGCCGCCGCCGTCGCGAAACGCGGCGCGAACGGCGTCCACGTCGTTGAACGGCACGACCCGGGTCCAGGCCGCGACCTCATCCGGAACGCCGGCGCTCGAGGGCCGGGCCGCGCCCGGCTCAGGGCGCCCGCTCGAAGGTGCGTGCGCGAGCGTCATCACTCCGGACCCCGCCTTGACCAGCAGCGCGTCGGCGTGGCCGTGGTAGCAACCGTCGAATTTCACGATGCTGCGCCGGCCGGTCGCGGCGCGCGCCAGGCGCAGGGCCGCCATCGCGGCCTCGGTGCCTGAGCTCACGAAGCGCAGCATCTCGATGGATGGAACGGCCGCCGCCACGGCTCTTGCCATCTCGACCTCGAGCGGCGTCGGCGCACCAAAGCTGCTCCCGGCCGCCGCGGTCTCGGTGATGCCCGCGACGACCGCGGGATGCGCGTGGCCTGCGATTAGCGGACCCCACGAGCCGACGTAGTCCAGATACTCGCGGCCGTCGGCGTCCCACACGCGGGCGCCCTCGCCGCGCACGAGGAACGGGGGTGTCCCGCCGACGGCACGATACGCGCGCACGGGGCTGTTGACGCCGCCCGGCATGAGGCCGCACGCCTCGGCAAACAACGCCGAGGAGCGCGGCCCCCCGCCCCTCGCGCTGGCTACATGCGGCGGGCCGCTCATCCCGGGGGCACCGCCATCTTGGGCGCACGCGTCCGCGTCATCCGCGCCGCAGCCGCGCCGCTGCAGTCTCGGCGTAGTACGTGAGCACGAGATCCGCCCCGGCGCGCCGGATCGCGGTGAGCACCTCGAGCATCGCCCGGTCCTCGTCCACCCACCCGCGGGCGGCGGCGGCCTTGAGCATCGCGTACTCACCGCTCACCTGATACGCGGCCGTGGGCAGACGAGTCTCGGCCTTGACCCGCGCGAGCACGTCGAGATACGGAAGCGCCGGCTTGACCATGACGAGATCGGCGCCTTCCTCGGCGTCCAGGCGCGCCTCCTGCACCGCCTCGTCGACGTTCGCGGGGTCGAGCTGATACGTGCGGCGATCGCCGAATCGCGGCGCGGACTCCGCCGCGTGGCGGAACGGATCGAAGAACGCGGACGCGTACTTGGCCGCGTACGCCAGCACGGCGACGCCCTCGCCGCCGCGGGCGTCGAGCGCGCGCCGGATCGCTCCGACCTGGCCGTCCATCATGCCCGACGGCGCGACGACGTCCGCCCCGGCCTCGGCGTACGAGACCGCGATCCGTGCGTAGGCGTCCAGGGTCGCGTCGTTGTCCACGGTCTCCCCTTTGAGCACGCCGCAGTGGCCATGGCTCGTGTACTCGCACAGGCAGAGATCGCCGATAATCACCAGCCGGTCGCCGGTCTCGGCGCGGATGCGGCGCATCGATTGCTGCACGACCCCATCGGCATCCCAGGCGCTCGATCCCGCATCGTCCTTGCGGGCGGGGATACCGAACAGCATCACGGCCGGGATGCCGAGCTCCGCGAGCCGGCCGCACTGCTCGACGAGGCTCGAAAGCGTGTGCTGAACATGGCCCGGCAGCGCGTCGAGCGGGGCCGGCTTGGAGAGCGCCTCCTTGACGAAGAGGGGGGCGATCAGATCCCCCGGATCGAGGACCGTTTCCCGAACCATCTCGCGCAGCGTGGGGGTGCGGCGAAGCCGCCGCATGCGGCGGAGCGGAAACGTCATCCCTGGACCACTCCCTTCATGCCTCGTGTCCCTCGCGGCCGCGCTCGGCAAAGGCCGCGCGCAGCGCCTCCACCAGCCCCCGGAGCGTGTAGTCCCGGGCCACGGTCCCGACCGGAAATCCCAGATCCCGCGCCGTCTCCGCGGTCACGGGTCCGATGCACGCGACCACGGTCGCGCCGAGCAGGCGCGGGGCGTCCGTCCCCACGAGCTCGGCGAAGTTTCGCACGGTGGACGAGCTGGTAAAGGTCACGGCATCCAAACGCTCGTGGAGGAGCCGCCAACGCACCTCGGGCGCGTGGCTGCGCTCCACGTCCGTGCGGTACGCCGGCACCACGTCCACGATGGCGCCCTGTGCGCGGAGACCCGCCGGCAGCGCATCGCGGGCCGCCGCGGCCCGCGGCAGGAGCACACGAGCGCGGCGCAGGTCCGTCCCCGCGAACGCCTGCACCAACGCCTCCGCGCGGAACTCCGCGGGCGCCAGATCGACACGCAGGCCCGCCGCCCGGAGCGCGCCCGCCGTACCCGGCCCGATCGCCGCGACGTGCACGCTGCGGAGCCGCTTCGCGCCGGCCTCGAGCGCGCGCATGCGGTCGCACAGGGCCGCCACGGCGTTTTGGCTCGTAAAGACCACCCAGGCGTACTCCTGGAGCCGGGCGATCGCGGCGTCGAGCGGTCCTGGATCGTCCGGCGCGGCGATCCGGATCGTCGGAAATTCCACCACCTCGGCGCCTTCCGCCTCGAGCAGCGCGCGCAGCGGTCCGGCCTGTGCCCGCGCACGCGTGACCACCACGCGGCGGCCGGACAACGGGCGGCTGGGCACGATCACGATCAGCGCCGGGGCGGGACCACGCTCGCCGGCTCGCCGCCGGCGGTGCGCGCGAGCACATCGCCCGCGCGGACGAGCAGCTGATCGGCCAGCGACATCCCGAGCCACCGCGCGGCGCCCACCGGGCCCGTGGCGATCTGCCGCCGTACGGCGCGCCCGTCCTCGCGCGCGATGAGCGCCTCCAGGATCGTGCGCCCGTCCTTTCGCACGGCGAGCGCCGCGGCGGGGGCACGGCACCCCGTCCCGAGGCGGGCGAGGAACGCACGCTCCGCGGTGACCGCCTCGCGCGTCGAGGCATCGTCGAGCGCGGCCACCAGGGCCCGGCACTCGGCGTCGTCCCGCCGGACCTGGACCGCGAGCGCGCCCTGCGCGGGGGCCGGCAGCATCACCTCGGGCGGGAGCCACTCCGTCACCCGATCCTGCCACCCCATACGGAGCAGCCCGGCACCCGCGAGGCAGACCGCGTCACACTCGCCACGCTCCATCTTGGCGAGCCGGGTGTCGATGTTGCCGCGGATCGGCACGGGAACGAGATCCGGGCGGTGCGCCAGAACCTGCGCCGCGCGCCGAGGGCTGCTGGTCGCGATGCGGGCGCCCGCCGGCAGGTCCGCGAGCCGCGCGCCGGTGCGCGAGACGAGCACGTCGCGCGGGTCGGTCCGGTGCAGGATGGCCGCGAGCGCCAGCTTGGGATGGGGCTCCGTCGGGAGATCCTTTGCGCTGTGCACCGCGACGTCGCACCGCCCGTCCGCGACCGCGGCCTCGAGCTCTTTCGCGAAGAACCCCACGCCGCCGAGCCGTTCGAGCGGGACATCGGGCGCCCGGTCCCCGGCGGTCTTGACGATGATCGTCTCGATGCGGACGCCGGGCGCCAGACGGGTGAGCGCATCCGTCACCAGCTGCGTCTGGCGCAGGCTGAGCCGGCTGCCGCGCGTCCCGACGCGGAACAGGCGGGTCACGACTCCGGCCCTTCGCGCCCCGCCGGCGCGTCCGGTGACGCTGCGCCGGATTGCACCGCCGCGAGAAGCGCGGTAATCGGCCGGTGCAGGACCTTGTTGACCACGCGCCGGAGCACAGCCCTGACCGCGACGGCGTCCTCCGGATCGAGCCCGCTGAGACGCGCGCGCGCCCGCTGCCACTCCTGTTCCAAGATTGCGTCGGCCTCGGCCCGCGCCTCGCCGATCAGCGACGCGGCGCGACGCCCCGCGCGGGCGCGGAGAAATGCCTGCACGTCGGCGTCGACGAGTACCTGGGCGCGGCGCAGGCCCGCCGCGGCCGCCGGATCGGACCGCGGGGCCATGAGGTCGTCGATGTCACACAGATGCGCTCCGGCAAGGCGCCGGACTGACGGATCGACATTTCGCGGCACGGCGATGTCGACGATGACGAGCGGCGCCCGGCGCCCCGCGCACGCCCGCGCCACCGCGGCCTCGGTCAAGACGGCCTCCCGCGCCGCCGTGCTCACGATCACGGCATCCACCCTCGAGAGCTGGGCTTCGATCGCGCCAAACGACGCGGTCTCACCGCCGACGCGCGCGGCCAGGTCGCCGGCGGCGCTCGCGGTGCGATTTGCGACGACGACCGTCCTGGCGCCCGCTTCCGAGACGGCGCGCGCCGCGAGCCTCCCCATCTTGCCGGCGCCGATCACCAGCACGCGGCGCCCGGCGATGGATCCCAGGATGCGTGCGGCATGGGCCGCCGCTGCGTAGGGCACAGACGCGGCGTGCCCCGCGCCGGCCGTCTCACGGCGCACACGTCGCCCGCTGGCGAGGGCCGCGCGGAACAGGGCGTCGAGCCTGGGTCCCACCGTGCCGGCCGCGTGCGCGGCGGCAAACGCCGCCCGCATCTGTCCGAGGATCTCTGGCTCGCCGATGATCATGGAGTCGAGGCCCGCGGCGACCCGGAAGGCGTGGCACACGGCGTCCGGGCCCGCGAACACCCGGACACCCGTGCCTTCGTCGCTCGCCCCGTCCGCGAAGAACGCGGCGGCCGCCCGCCCGGCCGCCTCCGGGTCCGATCCCGCCACGTACCACTCGACCCGGTTGCAGGTCGAGACGAGCACGGCTTCGGCGACCGCGGCGCCGCCGCACATGGCGTGCAGCGCCTCTGGGATCGCCTCGGACTCGAGCGCAAACTTCTCCCGCTGCGCCAGCGGCACCGCGTGATGGCTCACGCCGCAGACGACGTACTCGCGCACCCCGTCACCCATCATCCCGTTCCCGGGCCGGTCGCGTCGACCCGCGGCCACGATCGCCGACACGAAGCCTCCACCCTCCTCATCGGAAAACTAGACATCGCCCTCCGTGCGGAACGCGCCGGCGTGCCGTGGTCGTGGGAGGGCGAGATCGGACCGCGCGCCGAATTACGCGGGGCGCAGCCCCTCGAAGGCCTGGATCATGGCGTGCAGCGCTTCTCCGAGAAAGTCGTCCGCGCTGCGCAGCGACCGAACCTGACCCGATGACGTCCGGCGCACGGCGGCCAGCATGTCGAACACGCCGCGCTTGAAGTGCAGGAATATCTCCGTGGACTGCGCGGGCGTCAAGCCCCAGCGCGCGACCTCGCGCCCGAGATCGCCGCCGATGCGCCGCGCCGAGTCCAGGCCCTGCGCCTCCCCGCCATCGACGTAGGCCTGGAGCGCCTCCATCAAGCGTCCGCACTGCGCGCGGGCGCGTGCCCGGGCCTCCTCGTCGATCTCGCTGAACCATGGCCTCGATGCGAACCAGTGCCGCGGGGATTCGGCGTGGTCCGGTTTCGCGAATCCACCGCGGGGCCCCCTCGACGTCTCCTTGAGCAGCGCATCAAGATCCAAGACGTTGAACCGGCGGTGGCCGCCGGGGGTCCGAAACACGCGTACCTTGCCGGCGTCCGCCCATCCCCGGAGCGTCGTCTCGTCAACGCCCAGCATCCGGGCGGCTTCCCCGAGACTCACCCACTCGGTGTCGGCTCTCCGTCGAGCCGCCTCGCCGCTCACAAGCTATGCAATTCTATGAAAGCCTATGGAATCCTCTACGACGATAGGAGATATTCCCAGGTTCGAGGGAGGCATAGATAGTTAGGGATCGCCATCATTTCGTGCGACCGACGCCACCGAGCGCCGCTGCCAGCCTGCCGCTGCCCGGGCGGCGACACCGTGCCCGGGCGGGCCGTCAGCGCTTGCGGCGCTTCGCCGTCACGCGCGTGCTGCGTTTTGCGCCTGCCCTCCCGGCCGGCTTGCGTCCGGCGGTGCGCCGCGATCCCGCCCGGGCCCCTGGCTTCGGGCCGCCCCGGGCTGCCCGGGCGCCGGCACGCGACGACGACGTCTTACGCGATGCGGCGCTCCGGCTGCGGTCCGCGGCAGCCGGGCGAGCCGAAGCCGGCGGCACAAGAAAGCGCGAAACATCGTGCCATGCCCATTCTCCGGTCTCGACGCAGCGCAGCAGCATCGTCCCGCCCGGCCGCACGGAGGTCTCGTGCACGCTGCCGCATGACACACATCGGTACTGAACGTTCGCCATAGCGCCCTCCTTCGTGCGGTTACCGTCCCGGCCGCGGCGCCGATCCGGCCGCCGGCCGTGCGGCGGCGCCACCCGCAGCCTGTCTCATAGGAGTTTCGTCCCGTTGATCTGCAGCTTGAACTGGCATCCCAAGAGTGTCGCCGCGCGCCGGCACATCACCATGCGCGGCAGAAAGATCTCGAAGTACTCCATGACCTGCGACATCGCCGTGTTAATGGTCAGTTCCAGGGTGATCGTTCGCGCGCGCTCGTCCACCCGGAGAAACGAGTGCTCCACCGCGTAGTTCACGCGGTCGTGTATGTCGAACGACGTCGGCTCCGGATTGCGGACCCGCGTCCGGTGCACGTCGGATTTGTCGCCGATGACGAGCGCCGCGCCGACGCGGCTCACCGGCTCACCCGTCTGCTCCTCGTGGTTGCCGATAGCGCCCATCACCACGGCCATCTCGATGGGGCTCATCCCTAGCCGGGCGAGGATGCGCCCGGCGAGCAGCGCGCCCGTGTGCTCGTGGTTGATCCGGCCCACGAGATTGCCGATGTCGTGCAGGTAGCCCGCGATGGCCGCGAGCTGAACCTCCCGCTCCGGGGACCCGAGGCGCCGGAGCACGTTCGTGGCGATGCTGGCCACCAGGTTCGCGTGCCGCAGCCCGTGCTCGGTGTATCCGATCGCCGCGGTGTACTCATCGGCCTTGGCGACATAGGCTTCCACTTCGTGGTCCCGCTTGAGATCCTCGAGCACCAGCGGTCGGACGGCCGTATCGGCCGTCACCCGCCCGACGTCGCCGTGCTGATCGCCGCCCATCATCCCGACCGCCCGCCGCCCCCACCGTTTCCTCCCCTATGCACGACGGATTGGACGGCGCTGCGTTCGGCCCGCACGCGCACGTTCTGCGCCAGCTCGAGGGTGAGGTTGTTATCTTTGATCTCCAGCACGACCGCGTACAAACCTCCCCGCGTGAGCACGCGGTCGCCCTTCTTGAGCCGTCCCAGCATCTCCCGATACCGCCGCTGCTGAGTCTGTTGCGGCCGGATCAGCATGAAATAAAATACCACAAAAATCGCCACCCACAGGAGGATGGGAGCGGCTTGCTGGGCGGTCACGTGGGGCGGTCTCCGCGCGGCATCGGGCGGGGATTTCTGCGGTTTTCAAGCGATTCCCTCCAGCGCCGCCCTGCGACGGGCGCGCGCTACCACGCGGTGCGATAACGGGTCAGGACCTCGCCGCTCCACGCGTCAAAGCGATCCTCGAGGATGGCATCGCGCATGGCCCTGACGAGTCGCGCCATGAACGTCAGGTTGTGGAGACTCACGAGCCGGGGCCCCAGCATCTCGCCGGCCTTGAACAGGTGCCGCAAGTAGGCCCGCGAGTACCCCCGGCACGCCGGGCACGGGCAGCCCTCCTCGAGCGGCGCGAGATCGTTCGTGTGCGCGGCGTTGCGCAGCGTGAGCCGCCCGTCGGGGGTCAACGCCACGCCGTTTCGGCCCACGCGCGTCGGCAGCACGCAGTCGAACATGTCCACGCCGAGGCGGACCGCCTCGACCACGGTCGGCGGCACGCCGACGCCCATGAGGTACCGCGGCTTGTCGCGGGGGAGACGGGCGGTCACTTCGTAGAGCAACTCGTGTGTGAGCGTCCGCGGCTCGCCCACCGAGAGCCCGCCGATGGCGTATCCGGGGAACTCGAGCGCGGCCATCTCGTCCGCGGCGCGTTGTCTGAGGCGCAGATCAAACGCGCCCTGCACGATGGCGAACAGGGTTTGGTCCGCGCGCGTGTGCGCCGCCCGTCCGCGTTGCGCCCACGCCGCGGTCCGCCGGTGTGCCTCCTCCGCCGCCGCCAGGTCCGCGGGATAGCCCAGGCACACGTCGAGCGGCATGATGATGTCGGCGCCCAGCACCTCCTCGATCTGCGTGACGCGCTCGGGGGTGAGGTGAACCTCGCTCCCCTCGATGGGCGACCGGAATACGACGCCGTCGTCCGTGATCTGCCGCAATCGAGGCAGGCTGAACACCTGGAAGCCGCCGCTGTCGGTGAGGATGGGGCCGGGCCAGTGCATGAACCGGTGGAGGCCCCCGGCGCGGCCGATGAGCTCGGTGCCGGGGCGCAGCATCAGGTGGAAGGTGTTGGCGAGGACGATTTGCGCGCCCGCGTCACGCACCTCCTCGGGCGTGAGCGCGCGCACGGTTCCGTGAGTCCCGACCGGCATAAACGCGGGCGTGTCCACGCTTCCGTGAGGCGTATCGAGCCGGCCGGCGCGCGCGCCCGTGTGGCGGTCGGCATGGATCAGCGTGAACCGCATCATCCCGGAGGAGTATAGCACGGCCCGGCGCCGCGGGCGCCCGGCCCTCTTTAAGGTACTGCGCGGCGGGCCCTCGCACGCGGCGGCGGTCGCCATCGCCGCTGGACCGGCCGAACGCGCTGGGATACAATCACCGCGTGACCAGATCTCTCAACGACCGAGGCCGCTCGTGAACGAGGACAAGCCCACGCCCCCCAACGCGCCGGGCCCCGCGCAGACGACTCCGCCCGGCGAGCAAAGCCGCGAGGAGCGCATCGCGGCCGCGAAGGCGAAGGCCGAGGCGCTCAAGGCGCAGCGCACGGCGGCCGGCACCGGAACGGCAGCGGGGAGCGGAGCGGCCGGCGCCGCACCCGCGAGCGCAAGCGGGGGCTTCAAGGCACCCGTCGCTTCGCGGAATCCCGGCGGCGCGCCCACCGTGGCGCCGCGGGCGCCCAAGGTCCAGGCCTTCGGCACGCTGACGCAGGCCGTGGAGATCGCGTGCGACCCGGGCGAGGAGCCCAACGTCGTCAAGATCCTCGGCGGCCTCGGCCTGTACAAGAATCCCCTGCGGCGCGTGTGGCAACTCGATTACCGCTACTACGCCGAGGCTGTGCGGCGGCTGGGAGCCTCGGGATACGAGGTCGAGGGCAAAGACTACCTCGGCCGGCCCCTCGCGGGGTGGGCGCCCGAGGCCCGCGGCTGGACCCGCACATACTGAGGATTGGGTAGGATCAGCATCGCGTCCCCAAAGCTGTAGAACCGATACCCGAGACGCACCGCGGTCTCGTAGGCCCCAAGCACCCGCTCCCGCCCCGCGAACGCGCTCACGAGCATGAGCAGCGTCGTCTTGGGCAAGTGGAAGTTCGTGATCAACGCATCCGTGGCGCGGAACCGGAAGCCGGGCGTGATGAACAATCGAGTCCACCCGCTCGCTGCCCGCACGGCGCCGTCCTCTGCGGCGACCGACTCCAGGGTGCGGACCGCGGTGGTGCCGCACGCCACGATGCGTCCGCCGCGGGCGCGCGCGGCATTGATGACGCGGGCGGCCTCGGGCGTCACCTCGTACCACTCCGCGTCCATCTGATGCGCCTCGATGCGCTCCGTCTCCACCGCCCGGAACGTTCCCAGGCCGACATGCAGCGTGAGGCGCACGATCCCGACGCCGCGGGAACGCACCGCGTCCAGCAGGGCGGGCGTGAAGTGCAGGCCCGCCGTGGGCGCGGCCACGGCCCCGTCGCGCTTCGCGTACACGGTCTGGTAGTCGTCCGGGTGTTCGAGCGGACGCTCGATGTACGGCGGGACCGGCATCTCTCCGATCTGATCCAACAGGCTCCGGAGGTCTCCGCGGCACGAGAGCGTCACGCGCCGCGTCGCCGAGGCGGTGCGCGGCCCGGCGACGGCCTCGAGAACACCCTCCTTGAACACCAGGCGCGCCCCTTCCCGCACGCGGCGGCCGGGGCGAATCAGCGCCTCCCACACGTCCGGCCCTTCGGGCCGTAGCAGCAGCACCTCCACGGCGCCTCCGCCCGCCCGCCGGCCGCGCAGGCGGGCCGGAATGACGCGCGTATCGTTCAGGACCAGCACATCGTTCGGTCGCAGGTAGTCAGGAAGATCCCGAAAGATCCGGTGCGCCATGGCCCCGTCCTCACGTGACAACACCAGCAGACGGGCGGCATCGCGGGGCCGCGCGGGCGCTTGCGCGATCTGCTCACGCGGCAGCGCGTAGTCGAAGTCCAACAACCTCATCGTCACGCCTCGCCCTCAGCCTCTATCGTAGCATCGCCCCGCTTCCGGGGAGGCGCCGTGCCCGGTGGCCTACACGCGGGGCGCGAGGCGGTTTCGTATACTCGGCCTATGAAGCGCGGCTGGGAGGCGCACCTCCCCTTCCGGGGCCCGTACAATTGGGGCGCGATGATGGCGTTTCTCGCGCCCAGGGCCATCCCGGGCGTCGAGATCGTGGATGCGTCGGGGTACCATCGCACTATCTCGGTCGATGGTGTCCAGGGCGTTGTCACCGTTCGGCCGGCGCCGCGGGCCTCGTATCTGGTTGCCACTGTCCGCGCGACAGGCGCCGTGCCCAGGGGAACGATCGTCGCGCGGCTCCGGCGCCTGTTCGACCTCGACACCGACATCGAGGCCGTCGAGAATCGCCTGCGGGGCGACTCGCGCCTCGCCGCCTCGATCGCCGCGCGGTCCGGCCTTCGGGTGCCGGGTGCCTGGGACACGTTCGAGCTGGTCGTCCGCGCGATGCTCGGGCAGCAGGTCAGCGTGGCTGCCGCCACCACGCTCGCCGGCCGTTTGGTCGCCGCCCACGGTGACGCGATCGACGACATCCGCCTCGAGCCCGGGCGGATCTTTCCGACCCCGGCATCGCTTGCCCGCGCGGATCTGACGTCGATCGGATTGCCGGGGGCGCGCGCCCGGGCCATCTCCGCGCTCGCCGGCGTCGTGCTCGCGGACACGACGCTCCTCGAGCCCGCCGATGAGCTGGAAGCGACGGTCGAGAAGCTGTGCCGGCTGCCCGGCATCGGCCCGTGGACGGCCCACTACGTCGCCATGCGGGCGCTGCGTCAGGCGGACGCGTTTCCGGCCGCGGACCTCGGGATCCTGCGGGCGCTCGGCAGCCCGCCCGAGCGGGTCACCCCGGCCCAGGCCGCGATCATGGCCCGGCGGTGGCGGCCGTGGCGGGCCTACGCGGTCATGCATCTGTGGGCCGGCGGCAACGCCGAGCTTAATCGCCCTCGGCAACGCGCCGCATCACGAGCTGCACCGGATTACCGTCACGGTCGGCAACCCACGCGGCGCGCAGCCGGGCGTCGGGAAAATCGTGTGGGGCGCTCAGCGCGCGGTACGTCCGGCCAAGCCCGCCCGGCCCGTCTACCCTCGTGGCACCTACGAGATGAACACTAGTAGATCTGCTCGATGGACACGCCCGTGTAGTAGTAGTGGAGAATCTGCTGGTAATCGGCGCCCTGCGCCGCCATGGCGCGCGCCCCCCATTGGTCGAGTCCGACGCCGTGGCCCGAGCCACGCCCGGTGAAGACGGCGTCGGGCCCACGGCGCGACGTCGTGAACATCGTGCTGCGGACGACGCCCGCCCCCACGAGCAGCCGGAAGCGGTTCGCGGGGACCTCTGCAACGGACCCGTCGCGGCCGCGGACACGCACCGTAATGGCACGCCCCCACGGTGTGACGCGGCCCGGCTCCACGCTATCGACGGACGCGACCGGCACGCCGCCGCGCGCGAGCGCCCGCGCCACATCCTCGAGCGGGAGCGCCGCGGTCCATGACAAGTTCTGGGCGCTCAGCGCGTAAGGATCGGGCACGCCGCGCAGGTAAGGGTACGCGGTCCCCCACACGTTCTCGCTGTCCTCGGTGTGACCGCCGGAGTTTGCGTGGTACGCGGCGAAGATCGGCCGGCCCTCGTACGTGACCAGCCATCCGCGCGTCGCATCCACGGCCGCGGTCGCCGCCGGATCCTCACCCCGCACCCCAAGGTACACCTGCGCGTCCGTGGTGGCCGCAAGATCGTACCCGGTCATCGCCGCCTGTGCCTGCGCGATGCGCTCGACGGCCAGCGTCCGCGCGGCCACCGCCTGGGCTTTCACGGCCTCGGGCGGCCAATGGGGATCGATCTCGCCTTTGATGACGCCGTACAGGTACTGTTCCAGCGGCAGCTCGTCGATCGCCGTCATGCCGCCGGCCGTGCGGTGCACCTCGATCGTGCCGCGGTACGGCCGGCCGTCCACCCGCAGTTGCCCTGCCGGCGCTACGAACCGGACGACGGGGCCAACCTCCAGATTTGCCACCGAGAGCCCGGCCGTGGTAGGGGTGACCGTCCACGTGCCCCCGGTCAGCGCCACCACCCGGCCGGTGTCGGGCTGCACCGCGTCCACCGGCCCGTCCGCCGCGATCACGAACGAGGGGCGATCGATCGCCACGCCTACCCGTACCACGAGCGTCTCCGTGGCCACCGAAACGGAGGTCCGCGTCCCCACGGCGGCAACCACCGCCGCCAGCGCCAACCACAAGCCAACCCGGCTCATCGCCGGGCGAAGAAGAGATTGAGCAGGGCTGTGAGGAGGATGCTCAAGAGGAGGCTCCCAACCAGCGGCACGTACAACACGAATCCCTTGCGCTGGACGTAGATGTCGCCCGGTAGGCGCGGCAGGTGCCCGAGTGTCGACACGAGCGCGCCGAGGATGACGAGCAGGATACCGGTCGCGATGAGAAACCGGCCGATCTGGGACATCATCATGAGAACAAGCTCCCTTGGGCCCGTCCGGTCCGGTCCGGCAACACCAGCCCCAGGTGGTCGCACGCCTGCGCGGTCACGCGCCGTCCGGACGGCGTACGCGTCAGCAGGCCGGCCTTTAGCAAAAACGGCTCCACCATCTCCACGAGGCTGTCGACCTCTTCGTTCAGCGTCGCCGCCAGCGCCTCGACCCCGACCGGCCCGCCGCCGTACACCTGCACGATCGTCCGGAGCAGCTCCCGGTCCTGCGCATCCAATCCCAGGGCGTCCACGCCTTCGAACTCGAGCGCGTTGCGGGCCACCTCCAGCGTGATCTTGCCGTCCGCGCGCACCTGGGCAAAGTCGCGGACACGACGCAGGAGGCGGTTGGCGATCCGCGGGGTGCCCCGCGCGCGCCGCGCGATCTCGGCGGCGCCGTCCTCGGTGATCGCCACCCCCAGGATCGAAGCCGACCGGCGCACCACGAGCGTCAGCTCGTCCACGGGATAGAAATCGAGATGCAGGGTGATCCCGAACCGCTCGCGCAGCGGCGAGGAGAGGAGCCCCGCGCGGGTCGTGGCGCCGATGAGCGTGAACGGCTGCAGCGTGTAGCGCAGCGTCCGCGCGTGCGCGCCCTTTTCGATGACGAAGTTGACGCAGAAATCCTCCATCGCCGGGTAGAGAAATTCTTCGACCGTCCGCGGCAACCGGTGGATCTCGTCGATGAAGAGAACGTCGCCCCGGTTGAGATTCGTGAGAATCCCCATCAGGTCGCCCCCGCGCTCGAGCGCCGGGCCCGACGTCGTGACGATGCTCGTCGTCATCTCCGCCGCCACGACGTTCGCAAAGGTCGTCTTGCCGAGCCCGGGCGGCCCGTGGAGCAGCACGTGATCCAGCGCCTCGCCGCGCTCGCGCGCCGCCTGGAGGCCGATCTCCAGGGCGCTCGTGACGCGGGCTTGGCCGATGCACTCCGCGAGCCGCTTCGGACGGAGGCTGCGGATGAGCTGCTCGTCGTCGCCGGCCTGCGCCGGGCGCGCCGCGCCCGGCCGGGCCTCCGGCCCCCTCCCCGCCGCGCGTTCCCGGGTCATGCCGGCGCCCCCCGTTCGGCCCGGTAGACTTCCTGGAACAGATCCTCCGTCGACGCGATGCCCGGGTTTCGCCGGAGCGCTTCCTCAACCATGCGCCGGGCTTCCGCGGCGCGGTGCCCGAGTTGCCCCGTGAGCACCTCGATGACCTCGGCGCGAAAGTCCTCGGCGGCCGGTTGGGACGCGGCCGGGGGTTCCGACCGGAGCAGCGCGTATTTCCCCATCTTGCCGTGGAGCGACGCGACGATCTTCTCGGCCGTGCGTCCGCCGATCCCGGGAAGCCGGCGCAGAAACGCCACATCCTTGCGCTCGATGGCGTCCGCGATCTGCTCCACGGGATGGACGATGGCCTTCATGGCCTTCGTCGGGCCGAGACCGTCCACCGTGATGAAGCGCTCGAAGAACTCCTGCTCGACTTCCCGCAGAAATCCCACCAGTAGCGGCCGGGGCTGGTTGGCGGAGACGTGATACGACACGTGCAGCTCGGCCGCGTCGCCGAGCCGGCCCGGGTCGCCGCGCAGCAGATCGCGCAGGAAGCCCGGCAGGTGCACCTCGTAGCCGACGCCCCCGCACTCGACGACCAGCATCTCGTCGGTACGCCGCAGGACGCGGCCCCGGAGAAAGGCAATCATGCCGGCCCGCCGGCCGCAGCGTACAGGGCTGCGCCGCGGCGCGATGCCGCGACAAGGGCGAGGGCCAGCGCGTCCGCGGCGTGCGGCCCTGGCGCCTCGTGCAGCTCCAGTAGAACGCGCACCATCCGTTGGACCTGCCCCTTTCCCGCGCGGCCAAATGCCACCATGGCACGCTTGACCGCCGCGGGCGGGATCGTGTGGACCGGCACGGCGGCCTGGGCAGCGGCGAGCCCGATCACGCCGCATACGTGGCCCATGATGATCGCCGTCCTGGGAAATCCGGGATGCGCGAAGACGTCCTCCAAGGCGAGCGTCGTTGGACTCGCGTCCGCGAGGATCTCCGAGATGCCGGTGTGCAGCTCACGCAACCGGTCGGTTAACCCAGCACGGAGGGCGGTCCGAATGACGCCGGCCTCCACGAACGTTACGCGGGCGCCGCGCACGTCCACGAGGCCGTATCCCGTCACGCGCAGCCCGGGATCGATCCCAAGAATTCGCATGAAGCGTGCTCCGGCTCGAGCGTGGATCGCTGGTGCGTCGGTTGCAAGGACGAACGAGGGTTCGCCGGCGGGACGCGCTTTCCTCCAAGCCGGCGCTCGCGAGGCGTTCTACGACCGCGCCACGCGGCCGTGGATCCGGCGCCGTTCGGATTTGTTCAGCCCGTCGGGGGAGACGAACGCCGCCCGCGCGGGCGACAAGGTCGATTCACCCGGCCCGGCTCGCGCTACCGCGTTACCGCGCCACGAAGAGTGGCTTCACCCCTTGCATGCGGAGATAGATCGAGAGCTGCCCGTTGTGGTAAAAGAGGTGGCTGATCTGGCCGGCCATCACGACGCCCTGCGGCATTTCCATGCCCCACGGCGTCCGGGCGATCCGGGCGGCTTCCTCGTCCGTGAGGCGGGCCAGGCCCCCGAGGAACCGCGCGCCCCCCTCACGCATCACATCCAGCACCTGCGCCCTGGTCATCGGCTTGTCGAGGGGGTACGGCGCGATGCGCTCCCAGACGCTGTTGCCCACGTTCTCGCCGAACATGACGCACGTGTTTGCCATGTGCACGGCGATCGCGCGGAACGATCGCGTGTCGAGGCCCGCCGGCGTGAACTCCATGCTCTCCTCGGGCATCAACTCGACGTTTTTCTCGGCGGTGGTCCAGATCATGTGAAACCCGGGCTGGAGGCTCTCGCGGACTCCCATCAGGCTTCTCCTTTCGAGGCGTCGCGCGGGCGTGCTCGGTCGCGCGGCGTGCTCGGTGGATGGCGCACGGCAGACCGCGCCGGCTCAGCCGACCTGCTGCAGCACCTCGTCGGGGATGTCGAAGTTGGCGTAGACGTGCTGGACGTCGTCGTGGTCTTCGAGGGTCTCCATGAGGCGCAACACCTGCTGCGCCTCCTTGCCGGCCACGGGCACCGTCGACTTCGGCACCATCGTGATCTCCGCCGATTGCGGACGGTACCCCGCCTCCTCGAGCGCCTTGCGGACCGCGGCGAAGCCCTCGGGCGCCGTGGTGATCTCGTAGTCTTCGTCCGTGGTCCGCATGTCCTCGGCCCCGGCCTCCACCGCGCGCGCCAGCACCTCATCCTCCGATGCGGCCGAGCGCGGGACGGTAATCAAGCCCTTCTTTTCAAACATCCACGCCACCGAGGCGCCCATGGAGCCGCCGCCCTTGGTCAGGATGTTTCGAATCTCGGAGACGGTCCGGTTGCGGTTGTCCGTCTGCACTTCGATCAGCACCGCCACCCCGGCGGGGGCCATGCCCTCGTACGTGACTTCTTCGTAGACCGCACCCTCGGCCCCGCCGGTGCCCCGGGCGATCGCGCGCTGAATATTGTCATTCGGCATGCTCGCCTCGCGGGCGCGGTCGATGGCGGCTCGGAGGCGAATGTTGGCGTTCGGATCCCCGCCGCCGTCCTTGGCGGCGATGATGATCTCGCGGGCAAGCTTGCTGAACAGCTTACCCCGCTGCTGATCCACCTTGGACTTCTTGATCTTGATGTTGTGCCACTTGGAGTGTCCGGACACGTCAACCCCCTCTTGCGCAGCCGCCCCGTCGGCGGCCCCCCGCGGGACGCACTCTAACTATAAGCCGCGCGCGGCACCCGGCGCAAGCGCGCGGCCGGCCCGGCACCCACTGCGAGGGCGCACTCAGCGAAGCTGCACGTGCGTCGTCGTGGAGCCGCTTTCGGAGCCCATCGTCGCCGTGACGGTAATGACGTACGTCGCGCCGGCGGGCCGGAACCATGGGGTGATCGTGTAGGAGAACGCGCCCGTCGCGTCCGCGTGCGTGTACGCGTCCACCACTTGGGTCCTCAGCAGCGCGGTCTGACTCTCGACCATGATGTGGACCGCCGCGCCGGGGCGCGTCGTCCCCTGGAGCGAGAGCGGCACGTCGACCTGGCTGCCGTCTTTGGGATTCGCCACGGTGACGGGAATCGTCCCCGAGGATGAGGGCGCGGTCACCGGCGCCTGTGACGGCGGGGCGCCGGGAGTCGCCGCGCCGGCCGCCTGGTTGTCACCGGTCCCCGGCGTCCCCGGCGAGCCACCGGCGCCCTGCTGCCCGCTCGAATTCGCGGGTGGCGTCGGGCTCGTGGTAGGCTGCGACGCCGACGCAGCCGGGGTGCCGGCGGCGGCCGGCTGCGCTCCGGACGGTGCAGCGGACGCGTCGGGCTCGGTGCCGCGGACGAACACCTCGGACCGCGGATCCGGACAGCCCGGCACCGCGGGTTGCCCGGACGTGCCGCACACCGTCGTCTGGGCAACGCTGTCGGGCATCGTCCAGTCGTCGTGCGGCATGGTCGAGGTCACCTGCTTCATCAACGTCGCCCAGATGCGCGCGGGCAGGCTGCCGCCGGTCACCCGGTTCATCGGGGAGTTGTCGTCGTTGCCCACCCACACCGCGGTCACGACGTACGGCGTGTAGCCGATGTACCAGGCGTCCCGGTAGTCGTCCGTCGTGCCGGTCTTGCCGGCCTGGGGAATCCCAATGTTGGCGGCGGTGCCGGTGCCGCGCAGCACGTTCCCTTTAAGCATGTCGGTCATCACGTACGCCACTTCGGGGCTGAGCACGACGGTCCGCTGCGGCGTGTGCTCCTCGAGCACCTTGCCCCGCCAGTCCGTCACCTTGGTGATCGCCATGGGGTCGGCCCGCACGCCGTTCGCGGCAAACACGCCGTACGCCGTCACCATCTCGAGCGGCGTCACATCCGATGCGCCGAGCGTCAGCGCGAGCGTCGGCGAAAGCTGGCTCTGAATGCCCATGCGGTGGGCCAGCTCGACGATCGATCGCGGTCCGACCTCCTGCTCGAGGCGGATGGTCGCCGCGTTGATCGAGTTCTCGAGCGCATACCGGGCCGTCACCCACCCGTGCCACGTGTGGTCGAAGTCCTGCGGCTTCCAGATCTTTCCGTCGGGCAGCTGGAACTCGATCGGCTCGTCGAGCAGCAGGCGCGTCGGGGGGATGCCCCGCATGACTGCGACGGTGTACGTGAAGGGCTTGAAGGCCGACCCGGGCTGACGGTGCGCCTGCCATGCCCGGTTGAACTGGCTGGCCTGGAAGTCGTAGCCGCCGACCATGGCGCGGATGGCGCCGGTGCGCGGGTCGCTCACGATGATGGCGCCTTGATGAACGTTCAGATGCTGCGCCTGCGCGGCGTCGATCCCCTGGCGCAGCGCGGCCGTGGCTTCGGCCTGGATCCGCAGGTCGAGGGTCGTGTAGATGCGCAGCCCGCCCTTGTACAGCGCATCCTCGCCGTAGTGCTGGAGCAAGCCGGGGAGGATGTAGCTCACGAAGTACGGGGCCCGGATGCCGATGAGGCCGGCATTCCCCTTCGCCGCGAGCCCCAGCGGCGCGGCCGCCGCCGCGCGCATCTCGGCCGGCGTCAGATCCCCCACGTCTACCATGCGCTGCAGCACCTCGGCGAGCCGCGTGTGGGCCCGCGCCGGGTGCTCGTACGGCGAATAGGATGACGGCGCGCGAATCAGCCCGGCCAGCATCGCCGACTGCGTGAGCGTCAGGTCGGACGCACGCTTGCCGAAGTACACGCCTGCCGCCGTCTCGACGCCGTAGGCGCCCTCGCCGAAGTACACCTGGTTGAGATACCGTTCGAGGATCTCGTCCTTGGTCAGGCGCCGCTCGATCTGCACGGCGAGCATGATCTCCGCGATCTTGCGGGTCATCGACTTCTGGGGGGTCAAGAACAGGTTGCGCGCGAGCTGCTGCGTGATCGTACTGCCGCCCTCGGCGTAGCCCCCTTCGAGCAGGTTGCGGACCCCGGCCCGCAGGATGCCGCGGACCGAGATCCCACGGTTTTGGTAGAAATCCGCGTCCTCGGTGTCGACGACGGCCCGCTGGAGCATCCGCGGCACCGCCGAGAGCGGCACGCTGTCGCGGTTTTCCCGGTACAGGCTCGCGATCAGTTGGCCGTCGGCCGCGTAGATGCGGGTGGCCTCGCTGGGGGGCGAGTACAATGCGTCCACCGGGGGGAGGTGTGAGCTGATCGCGACGGCGGCGCCCGCGAGCACGCCGACGATCACGAGCGCCATCACCGCGGCCGCACCGGCGGCGAGGAGGAGCGCGCGAACGGCCGTCTGCCACGGCAGCGCCGTTCGGGCCCGCGCGCGGGCGCGGGGGGCGCTCCCCGGGCGGCCTGTCGTGGACCGTCGTGATTTCGTCATCTACGGCCTCTCTCTGCTGCGGCGCAAGGTGCTACGATCCTGGGAGCGACGACCCCGTGCAACGATCGAGCGGCCCGCGTGGGAGCATGTCACGCCGCCTTCAGTATACCCGATGCCCGGGCGCTTTCAACACACGGCGGTGACCGGCGTCGGCCTCACTGCAGCAGCACCCCGTCGATGGCGTAGACGATGCCGTTCGCGCAGACTTGGCCCAGCCCCATGACCTTCGCCTTGCCGTCGAGCCACACCGCGCCGTCGCGCACGACGACCGAGATCTCCTTGCCTGCGAGCGGCTGGAGCGTTGTGGCATGCTCGAGCTGGGTGGGGCTCAGCACGGTGCCGTCCAGGATGTGGTGGCGCACCAGGTCGGCGACCAGGTTCTTGTGGTGCATCACGTAGTTGACCTGCCACGCGGGAAATTTCCGGAATGCGGCCTCGTCCGGCGCGAATAGCGTGTACGCGCCCGGCCGGCTCAGGGCGTCGTCCAAGCCGGCCAACCGCATGGCCTGCGCGGTCTGCCGGAAGTCGGCGGCGCCGGCCAACGCCTCCATGATGGAGGCACAGGTCTGGGCGCGCGCCACCGGGCCCCTCGGGACGCACGGGAGCACCGCGGACGCGAGGAGCACCACGACCGACACCGCGAGCCCGTGGGTTCGCATGAACCCGCTTCCCTTCCGCGCGCCCTTGTGCGCGCCCGCCTCCTGTGGCACGGCGCGCCGGTCATGCAGCACCGGTAACGTTCTTCCCGGGCCAGGCGCGGTCCCGCTCGCCCGGCCCGGCCGCGGCCGGTGGACAGGAGTTCGCTCCCGGCGCCACAAATACCGGACTCAGTGCAATGCTCTCCATCACGGCCGGGCCGAGGACGAGTGTATCGCGTCAGCACGAGGCGCCCGCGCTCGCGGCGCGGCTTCTGGGAGGCCGGCAGCCCGCCAACCGCCGGCGGGAGATCGCGACCGCCTACCTCCTCCTGATCCCCGCGTTCGTGTTCGTCTTCGGTGTCCTGGCGTACCCCCTGGCCTGGTCGATCGGGCTGAGCTTAACCGACGCCTCGGTGGTGCGCACGACGACCCGGTTTGTCGGCCTGGCGAACTACACGGCGTTTCTCCGCGATCCGGCGTTTTGGCGGGCGACGATCGACACGCTCGGGTATCTCGTGCTGACGTCCACCCTCAAGATGGTGGTCGGCGTGGCGATCGCGCTCGCGCTCGCGCGCCCGTTTCCGGGCCGGGCGCTGGTATTCCTGGCCGCGTTCCTGCCGTGGGCGTACCCGGCGGGCCTCGGCGCCGTCGGGTGGTACTGGTTTATCACGCCGCCGCTGCGGTCCGACTATTCGCTGGTGGTCACGCACCTGCAGGCGGTGTTCGACGCCTGGCTCGGTCCCGGCACGTGGGGATTCCTGAGCTTGGTCTTGTTCAACATCTGGCGCGGCGGGTCGTTCGTGGGCGTCTTTTTGCTCGCCGCGCTGAACGGCATCCCCCAAGACCTGTTCGACTACGCGGCGCTCGAAGTCAAGAGCGGGTGGCGGCGCTTGTGGTTGGTGACCGTGCCGCTCCTCCGGCCGTTCCTGGCGCTGGCGACGTTTCTCTCGCTCGTATCCGCCGTGGCGGACCTCGGCAATGTGTGGGAGCTCTCCGGGTTCCGTGACGTCTATCCGATCGTCTGGACGCAGTCGTTCATGCTCGCGCTCGTCACCGGCTCGTGGGGGAAGGCGGCGGCGCTCTCCTTGATGCTGCTGCCGGTCCTGTTCGCGATCCTGTTCGTGTGCTACCGCGTCTTTGACCCGCTCGAGGACGACGTCGCATGAGCGCCGGGCGACGCGCGACCCGATGGCTGCACGGCGCCTTGCTGCTGCTGATCGCGCTCTACAGTATCTTCCCGATCTACATGGTGACCATCGAGTCGCTCAAGACGATCCACGAAGACGTGTTCGGCAGCCCGTTTTACGTGCTCCACCCGACGCTGGACTGGTATCAGGACTTGTTCGACACGGTAGAATACCAGCGCCAGGGCGAGATCCTCCAGCCCACGGTTCCGTTCCTTCTCTGGGCCCGGAACACGGGCATCGTCTTCGCCGCCTCGCTGGCCCTCATCCTCACCGCGAGCCTCATGGCAGGATACGCCCTGGGCCGGCTCCGGCCGCCGGGGTGGCGGTGGACACGCCGCGTGCTGCTCGCCACATTTCTGATTCCGCAGACCCTGCTCTTTCTGCCGCTCTATCGCCTGGTCTTCCACCTGGGCCTGGACGACAGTCTGCTCGCGTTGATCATCACGTATCCGTTCCTGGCCATCCCGTTTTGCGCGTGGCTGTTTTCGGTGTACTTCCAAAAGCTGTCGCCGGAGATCGAGGAATCCGCGTACGTGGAGGGCGCGAGCCGCCTGACCGCGTTTCTCCGAATCGTCCTGCCCATGAGCTGGCCGGTGGTTGTGGCCGCCGGGCTGTTCGCGCTCGGGGTCATCAGCAGCGACTTCATCCTCGCCGGCGTCTTCCTGCCCAACGAGTGGCATCAGACGATCGCGGCGGGGATGGCGACGATGGACGTGAGCCTCGAGGACCTCACGGTCGTCTCCGGCGTGAGCCTCGGAGGCCTTCCCGTGGTGGTGATCGGGGCGCTGTTTGCGGGCTCGTACGTGCGCGGCTTGACGGCGGCGATGACCGAGGGCGCATGACGGCTCGCGTACGGCCCGACGTTCAACGCCACGCCCCCGGCCGCGGGCGTTCTACTTGATGGCCGCGCTCGTAATGCCGGTGATGAACTGGTCGAGGAAGAAGCTGTAGAGAATCGCGACCGGCACGCCGACCAGCAGCGCCCCGGCCATCAACGACCCCCAGAAGTAGACGTCGCCGCGCATGAGATCGGTCGCGACCCCGAGCGGGATCGGCTTTTGATCGGAGACGGACACAAACGCGAGCGAGTACAGGAAGTCCTGCATCGACAGCGTGAACGCGAAAATCACCGCGGTCAGCATCCCGGCCCAACTCACCGGCACCACCGTGCGCACGAACGCGGCGAGCCTCCCGCAGCCGTCCACCTGGGCCGCCTCCTCGATCTCGGCCGGGATGGTCTTGAAGAACCCGCTCAGCAGCCACGTACAGAACGGGATCGTGAACGTGGGGTAGATGACGACGAGCGCCCACTTCGTGTCGATCAGGTGGGTCAGCGCCACGATCCGCGACAGCGGGATGAACAGCAGGATCGGCGGGATCAAGTAGGCGCAGAAGATGCCGATGCCGAGCTTCTCCGCGGCGGGAAGGGCGACGCGGGCCAGCGCGTACCCGGCCGGGACAGCGGTGAGCAGCGTAATAATCGACACGAGCACGGCGATGGTGAGCGTATTGAAGATCCAGTCGCCGTAGTACGTGTGCTGAAACAGGTGCGTGAAATGTTCGAGCGTCGGCGGCTGGTGAAACCAGAACGGGAACACGGCCGGATTGACGAGATCCGCGTCGGTCTTGAACGACGTGATGGCCATCCAGAAGACCGGGAACACGGCAATGATCACGAAGGGGGTCAGCCCGAGGTACACGAGGAGCCGCCGCCGCGCGGCGCGGGCGTGGGCCTGCCGCGTGGCGTGCTGCGCGACGGGCAGTCCCGGCCCGAGCGTGTGGACGGTGTTCATGCCGCTTCCCGCCTCCCGAGGAACCGCAGCAGGAAGTACACGACGGGCAACAGGATCGGGAAGAGCAGGAGCGCGATCGCGGCCCCCCGGCCCAGCGCGCCGGCCTCGATGCCGATCTCGAGCGCGCGGGTCGGTAGAATCTCCGTCGTGTTCATCGGCCCGCCCTGCGTCAGCAAGAAGACGATGCTGATGTCGGTCAGCGTGAACACCGTGTCGAACAGGAGCCCGACGAACAAGATCGGCGCAATCATGGGCACAATGATGTAGTGGAACCGCAAAAAGAAGTTCGCGCCGTCGACCTTGGCCGAGTCCAGGATCTCCAGCGGGACCGCCGACATCCCGGCCAGCAGCACGATCGCGGCGAACGGGAACCCCCGCCAGACGTTCACGATGATGACTGACGCCATCGCCAATCCAGGCTCGCCGAGCCAGTTCGGCCAGCCGCTCATGAGGTGCAGGCGCGTCGCCACGTAGTTGATGGCGCTGAACTGGGGGTCGAACATCCACTTCCACGCGAGCGCGCTGATCGCGACGGGGAGCGTCCACGGAATCACCAGCAGCGAGCGGAGGACCTTCTTCCCGCGGATGTCCTGCATGAGCAGGAACGCGAGGAGGCCGCCGAGCACGGCCTTGAAAATCCCCGCGATGACGGTGAAGACGATCGTGTTGCGCAGCGCCTGGCGGACCGTGCTGTCCGCGAGCACGGCGGCGAAATTCCGCAGCCCGACAAACTGGGCGACCGAGTTGCCCACGGTGGCGTCGCTCAGGCTGAGGTAGAGCGACCAAAGAAACGGAACCCCGACCAGCACCACCATGTACAGGATGGCGGGCGCGAGCATCCCGTACCCGAACCGCAGCCGCTGGCGCGTAAACGCGCCCGGCCGCGTGTGCACAAACGGCCCGGTCACCAACTCGGCGTTTGCCATCCCAGCCTCTGCGCTCGGCCGTCGCCGCTCCGCGCCTCAGGCCGGGGCCGGAGATGCCCCCGGCCCCGCCGCTTTCACGACTTGTACTTCGCGTAGATGCCTTTGATCTGACCGACCCCCCACTTGATCGAGCCTTCCAAGTCGTTGCTGTGGCAGTACCGCGCCAGCATGTCGGGGAGAACAAACGTCGACAGCACTTCCGCCGCGGGTGCGGTCGCGGGTCCGGGGTAGCCGAACACCAGGGCCACCTTGTCCCAGTCCTGAAGAATGGTCACCTTGGGGTCGCTCCCCAGCGACGGCATGGGCTTCTTGTACCACGATTTGAGATACGGCATGTTGTAGCCCTTGCTCGCCGTGAGCGAGAAGTTCACATCGGCGCCGTAGTGCTCCAGGAAGGCCTTTGCCGCCGGGATGTTCTTCGAGAACTTCCAGATGGCCAGAATCGTGGGGTCCACGACGGCGGCCCGTCGGACCGACCCGATCGGCTCGGCCCCGGGGACGCCGACGTTGCAGTTGGCGTATAGGGTCGGATTGGAGTCCTGGATCGATCGCAGCGACGAGAGCGCGTCGTGGATGTAGATCGCCACGCCGGAGTCCAGATACCGGTTGTCGGAGACGTTGTCCCAGGAGAAGACCTCGGAGGTCATCCCTTCCGACCACAGCGCCCGGCTGAACTTCATCGCGTCCCGGAGCGCCTTGGAGTCCCAACGGACTTCCCTCCCGGTCGGGTCGGCCTCCTGGACGCCGAACGCGTAAAAGACGGCGCGCCAGTTGTGGTTCGCATCGTTGCAATGCGAGATCGCGAACCCGGCGGGGTGGCCCTTGCTCTTGCCGACGCGGGCGGCCGTGCGCAAATTGTCCCACGTAGTCGGCTCGGGCAGATTGTACTGCTTCCACAAGTCGCCCGCGCGCCACATGATCGGCTGTGGGATGTAGAACTCGGGCACCGCGTACCACTGCCCTTTCACGGCGGCGACGTTCTCCGCCATGGGAAGCCAGCCCCCCGCATCCTGGCCGAGCTTCTGGGTGACGTCGCTCACGTCGACCCAGTGCTGGTAATAGAGCGTCGTCTGAATCACGCCGTTCTGCTGGATGATGTCGTGCCCGGCCCCCGCCGAGAGCTCGGCGGCGACGCGCGCCGGGAGGTCGTCGATGTTGATGTGATCGACGCGAACGGTGACGTCGTTGGCGACGCCCCAGTCGTTCGCGTACTTATCGAAAGCAGTGTCGTACGCGGGAACAAAATGACTCCACGTCAGGATCCGTAGCGAGCTCCCGCGGATTTGGGCCGGCGCCGCGCCTGCCGTCCAGGGCGCAGTCAGGGGAAGGAGTGCCGCGCCGGCGACGCCGGCGCTGGCGGTGGACAAGAACTGGCGTCGGGTCATTGACCGGTCGGATCGCGCGCGAGACCGTCGAGCTGCTTGCCGTGCCATCCTTATCCCTCCTCTATAGTGTATCCGTCTACGTCTGTCGGACACTACATCCCACGGATTGCGCTCCGGTTCGGTTTCACCCCCGTCCATGCATCCTGGCGTCGTTGTTGCCGAGCGTGTACGTCACCGAATGAGCCTGGAACCCTCGCGGGCTACGGGCATCATTAGGTACAGTTTGCCCTTCGTTTCAGTGCATTTTTCACAGATTCCTCTTAACATGCCGGTCGTGTGTGGAGCGCTTTTGATCCACGCCATGGCATCTTTGGAATCTCGCCCCCCTTGATCAATATATCGAACATATGTACGATATAAGAAACCACCGGCGGGAGCCCACAGCGTGAGACGATCTTCGTCGCTTCGACAGGCCGGCGTACCGGCGCCATCCGGAGCACTCAGGCTCGACACGCTGTCTGGACAGTTGAGCGAAATCTCGGGGCTTGGAGCCACTGCCGGCTTGACGATGGCCACACGCCTCGTCCTCGACGCTCAGCGGCATGGAGAACTCGCCGCGTGGATCACCCCCGCAGATCGTCCATTTTTCCCTCCCGATGTCGCGGAGAACGGCGTGGACCTCGCGTCGCTGGTGGTCGTGCGGGTGCCGGACACGATGGCCGCGGCGCGGAGTGCCGACCGGCTTACACGGTCCGGCGCCTTTGGGCTGCTGATCGTGGACCTGCAGGACGCCGCCGCGCTGCCGCTCCACGTGCTCGCCCGGCTCGCGGGATTGGCGCAGCACCATCACACGGCGATCGTATTCGTGACCCAAAAGGCTCCCGGCGCCCCCTCGCTGGGATCGCTGATCGCCTTGCACGGCAGCACGACACGCGCGCGCCTCGCGGCGGATGCGTTCGTCTGCACCCTGCGCGTCGGAAAGGACAAGCGCCGGGGCCCCTGGACGGTTGAGGAGGTCTGCCGTGGACCGGCTGGCCTGCGTTAGCCTCCACGCGTTTCCGCTGCAAGTACTTCTCCTCGATCATCCTGCATGGCGCGGCACGCCCGCGGCCGTCCTCGAGGAGGAGCGGCCGCAGAGCCCGATCCTCTGGGTCGATCTTCACGCGCGCCGAGCCGGCGTGCGCCCCGGCATGCGGTTTGCCGCCGCGCTGGCGCTCGCCCCGGCGCTCAACGCGGGCTGTGTCTCCCCTACCAGCCTGGCGCAGGCACGCGACCGGGTAACCGGCCGGCTCCGGCGGTTCGCCCCCGACGTTGAACCGGCGGACGATCCGGGGATCTTTTGGATCGGTCTTACCGGGCTCGAACACCTCTATGCGTCGCCGGCACGATGGGCCGAAGCGGTACGCGCCGACCTTCGCACCCTCGGGTTCGAGGCGACCGTGGTAATCGGGTTCACCCGGTTTGGCACCTATGCCGTCGCACACACCACCCGGGGGACGCGCAGCTTTCGTGAACCCCGCGAAGAGCGGGCGGCGGCCCTCGAGGTCCCGCTCGCGCATCTTGCGCTCGCTCCGGAGATCCGGGACATCCTCGTCAAGCTCAACGTGACGACCGTCCGCGACCTCGTGCGCCTCCCGGAAGCAGGGCTCCTGGAACGGTTTGGGGTGGAGGCGTACCGGCTGCACCAAGCAGCCGGAGAATCGCACGCGAAGTTGCGGCCGGCTGCCGAAGAGGTGCCTGTTCGCGCCCATCGCACGCTCGATGAGCCGGAAACCGATCTGTCCCGCTGCCTGTTTGTGTTCAAGCAGATGCTCGATCCGATGCTCGCCTCGCTGGCCGCGCGGGGCACGGCGCTCGCCGCGCTCGAGATCCGGCTCGAGCTCGACCGATACGGATCGCGTGTGGAGCAGGTCCGGCCGGCCGCGCCGACGCTCGACCCCGTGCAGGTGCTCGAGCTGGTCCGGCTGCGCTTGGAAGATCGGGCGAGCGTCCACGCAGACGACGCTGTGCCCGGGATCGTCGAGATCGACCTCACGGCCGTGGCGGTCCCGGCGACGCACGAACAGCTTCGGTTCTTCGGCAGCCACCCGCATCGTGATCTCACCGCAGGCAACCGCGCGCTGGCGCGACTCCGGGCCGAGTTCGGCGAACAGGCGGTGGTTCGTGCCCGGCTTCGCGACGGTCACCTCCCCGAGGCCCGTGTGACGTGGGAACCGGTGCGCGCGCTCACGCCTCCCTTCCCCTCACCCGGACGGCCGGGCATGCTCGTCCGGCGCATTTGGGCGCACCCCGAGCCGGCAGCGCCCGCGACGCGCCAGCACGACGGCTGGTTGATTCTCGGCACCGGGTACGGCGCGGTCGAGGACCTCCTCGGCCCCTACATCGTCTCCGGCGGCTGGTGGATCCGCGAGGTGGACCGTGCCTACCATTTCGCGCAGACCCGGCGCGGCGATCTCATGTGGGTGTACCACGATCGCCTCCGCCGGCGGTGGTTTCTTCACGGGCGGGTGGAATGAGCCGTGTACACGCCGGTGTGGTGCAAGAGTGCGTTCTCGTTTTTGGAGGGAGCATCGCAGCCCGAGGAGTTGGTGGATGAAGCGCACCGCCTCGGGCTGCGCGCCGTTGCGCTGACTGACCGCGACGGCGTGTACGGCGTGGTGCGCGCACACGTCGCGGCGCGCGAAACCGGCTGCCGCCTGATCCCCGGCGCCGAGGTCACGCTCATCGACGGCTCGATGATCGTGCTCCTCGCCCGCGATCGCGGCGGGTACGCCAACCTCTGCCGGCTGCTCACGCGGGGCCGGCTGCGGTCGCCCAAAGGGCAGTGCACCGTGACGTGGGACGAGGTGTGCGCGCACGCAAACGGCCTCCTCGCACTCTGGGGAGGCGATCGGAGCCGGCTCGCCGGCGAGGAGGACCCCCACGCGACCGCCGGGGTAGTACAAGAGGCGTTCGGCGATGCGGCCTATGCGCTCGTCACCCGCCACCGCCGGGACACCGACCCCCGGCAGGAGGCGCGGGTACGCGGGCGCGCCGCCCGCTACAACTTCCCTGTGGCGGCCGCCGTCGAAGTCCTCTACCATACGCCGGCCCGCCGGCCGTTGCAGGATGCCCTCGTCTGCCTGCGTCACGGCCGGCAACTCGCGGACGCCGGGTGTGTGATCAAGCCCAACGCCGAGCACGCCCTGCTCTCGCCGCATGCGTTCGCCATGCTCTTCCACGACGATCCGGGGGCCGTGCAACGCACCGAGGAGATTGCGGCGCGGTGCGGCTTTGCGCTCGACCAGCTTCGCTATCGTTATCCGGAGGAGCGGATCCCCGAGGGCCTGACGCCCCAGGCCTGGCTCCGCGATCTCGTCTTCAAAGGCGCGCAGGAGCGGTACCGGGGTGCGCTGACGGCCGAAGTCCTGCAGCAGATCGAACGGGAACTGGCCTTGATCGACGAGCTCGATTACGGCGGGTACTTTTTGACGATGTGGGAGATCGTGCAGTTCTGCCGCCGGAACGGGATCCTCTGCCAGGGACGCGGCTCCGCCGCGAACTCCGCCGTGTGCTATTGCCTCGGCGTGACCGCGGTGGACCCGGTGCGGTCGAACCTGCTGTTCGAGCGCTTTCTCTCCCGGGAGCGCGCCGAGCCGCCGGACGTGGACCTGGACATTCAGCACAACCGCCGGGAGGAAGTCATCCAGTTTGTGTACGAGCGGTACGGACGCTCGCACGCGGCGATGGTGGCCAATGTGATTCGCTATCGCCCCCGGTCGGCGGTGCGGGATCTCGGCAAGGTGCTCGGCATCCCCGAGACCGCCGTCGACCGGCTGGCCCGGCTGCTCGACTACGGCGGTGAGGTCCCCGCGGAGGCGCTGCGGGCGGCCGGATTGGATCCGGATGCGCCGGCGCACCGGCATCTCCTCCGGCTCGCCAACGAGCTGATCGGGCTGCCCCGCCATCTTTCCATCCATCCCGGCGGGTTTTTGCTGGGCGACCATCCGGTGGACGAGATCGTCCCCATCGAAAACGCCACCATGGACAACCGCACCGTCATCCAGTGGGACAAGGACGACCTCGAGGCGCTCGGCCTCTTCAAGGTGGACCTGCTCGGTCTCGGCGCGCTCACCCACCTGGACTTGACATTCAAACTGCTGCACGAGCATCGCGGGATCGCATACTCCATGGCCACGCTACCGCCGGAGGACCCGGCGACGTACGCGATGGCGAGCCGCGCCGACACGATCGGGGTGTTCCAGATCGAGAGCCGCGCGCAGATGGCCATGCTCCCGCGGCTGCGGCCGCGCAACTTTCACGATCTCGTCGTCGAGATCAGCATCGTGCGTCCCGGCCCGATCACCGGGGGCATGGTCCATCCCTACCTGCGCCGCCGGAACGGCGAGGAACAGGTCGAGTATCCGCATGCGCTGCTCGTCCCGGTGCTCGACCAGACGCTCGGCGTGCCCCTGTTCCAGGAGCAGGTGATGCGCCTCGCGGTCGTCGCGGCGGATTACACACCGGGCGAGGCGGACCAGCTGCGGCGCGACATGGCGGCCTGGCGCCGGACCGGCCGCATCGAGCGACACCGCGACCGGCTCGTCTCCCGCATGACGGCGAAAGGCATTCCCGCCGAGTTCGCGGAGCGCGTGTTCGACCAGATCCGCGGGTTTGGGGACTACGGCTTCCCGGAGGCGCACGCGGCCAGCTTCGCGCTGATCGCCTACGCCACCGCGTACCTCAAGTGCCACTACCCCGCGGAGTTTACCTGCGGGCTCCTCAACGCGCAGCCGATGGGCTTCTACAGCGTGGCCACGATCGTCGAGGACGCCAAACGCCACGGGATCGTGATCCGGCCCATCGACGTTCGCTGGAGTCGGTGGGACTGCACACTCGAAGCGCTCCCCGCTTCTCACGCCGGGGGCGCCGGGGACATGCCCCCTGCCCTTCAGGTCGGGAGCGCGGGGGAGCCGCTCCCCGCCTCTCAAGCTGCGGGCGTCGGGGACCCGCACCCTGCTCCGCAAGTCGGGAGCGCAGGGGAGCCGCTGCCTGCCTTTCACGTTGGGGGCGCCTGGGACCCGCTTCCTGCTCCTCAAGTCGGGAGCGCCGGTGCCCTTCCCTTCGCTCCGACGGCTGAAATGATGCCGAGTCGCTCCGTCCAGGCCCCCGGCGCTCCTTCTCCGTCGCAAAAGGACGCCGGCACTCCCTCACTGCCGCAGGGTTGCGGTATGGCCGTGCGCATGGGGCTGCGGTACGTCCACGGGCTCAGCGAGGACGACGGGACGCGGTTGGTACGCGCCCGGGACGAGGCGCCGTTCGCCTCGCTCGACGACTGCGTGCGGCGCGCGCGGATCGACCGAGGCGCGCTCGCCGCGCTCGCGGAGGCGGGCGCGTTCGAGGGATTTGGAGTGGGTCGCCGGACTGCCTTGTGGCGCGTCCACGGCCTGGCACGCCGGCGCCACATCACGCTGCCGTTGCGGATGCACGAGCCCACGCCGGCGCTGGAGACCCTGAATCTCCGCGAGCAAATCGCCTGGGACTACCGTACGACCGCTCACAGCCCGCGGGGCCACCCGCTCCAGCCGCTCCGGGAAGAGCTCCAGGCCGCCGGTCTCCCGGACGCACGCACGGTCGGCACCTTCCCCAACGGCCGCTTCGTCCGCTACGCGGGGCTCGTGATCTGCCGGCAGACGCCCGGGACCGCGGCCGGTGTGACGTTCATGACGCTCGAGGACGAGACCGGGTTTGTGAACATCGTCGTGTGGGCCCGCGTCTTCGAGCGGTTTGCGCCGCTTGCCAAGACGGCGACGTTTCTCGGCGTCTCCGGTACGATCCAGCGCGAACACGACGTTGTGCACATTGTCGCCGCTACGCTGTGGGCTCCGCGGGTGCGCCGACGGCCGCCCGCGCTCCGCAGCCGCGACTTTCACTAGCGTGTTGTTGTCGATGTTCGGCGATGGTCTGTGCCGGTGTGCGCCGCTCACCGCCCGAACAGCCCGACGACCCCGACCACGATGAGGTAGAGTGCGACGATGTAGTTCAACAGACGCGGCAGGATCAGGATCAACAGCCCCGCGATCAGCGCCACGAGGGGAGAGATCGTCGTCACGCTCGTGACGAGCGGCGCCCGCGTGGTCTGCGCGGCCGCCGGCGCGCCGCCGACCGCCACGGCCGCCGCCACCGCGGCGAGCGCGATCAGGATTCCAAGACGCGCACGGGAACCGGTCAAGATGCGTCACCTCCGATGGTCGCGGCCGCGCCGGCCTCGCGTTGCCGGCCGCATCCGCGGACCTACTGGAGTTGTGCCCAGGGAGACCGGGCGTGGCACGGGCGTGCATGCCGCGCGCGGTGGAGAGCAGCATGTCTCGCGCGCGTTTCGTGTTTGTCGCGACGCGGGTAGAAATTTACTGAAACGGAATAGCGTAATTCCACGTGTAGAAGACTGTAGACGCTTGGCGCATCGAGGACGCGCCCGCCGCAATCATTCCCGATTCGGAGTCATAAGCCGATGACCACTTCCTTTGCGATGTTCCGGTCCGTGCAGCGCGGCGATGCGGCCCCTGTCGACGATCGTCCGCGCAAGCGTAAGTCCCGCGGCCCCTCCGAAGCCGAGGTGAACGCCATGTTTGCCCGGTTTCGTGAGACGCACGATCCGGCCACGCGCGACGCGTTGGTGCTCGCGCACCAGCACCTGGCGTCCTACTTTGCGCGCCGGTTTCGCGACCGCGGGGAGCCCTTGGAGGACCTGGTGCAGGTCGCCCAGATCGGATTGATCAACGCGGTCGACCGGTACGATCCGACGCGCGGAGTGCGTTTTGGCACCTACGCCGCGGCCACGATCATCGGCGAGCTCCGGCGCTACTTCCGCGACAAGGTGTGGACGATTCACATCCCGCGGCGGCACCGCGAGCTCAACTACCGCCTCATGCAGGCGGTGGAGGTCTTGAGGCAAACCCTCGGGCGGTCGCCCACGATCGAGGAACTCGCCCGGCACACGGGGATTCCGTTCGACGTCGCGATCGAGGCGCTCGAAGCATCCCACGCGTACGCGCCGGTGTCGTTGGACGAAGACCCGACGGATCGTGCACAGGAAGATTCGATGCAGCGGCTCGAGCAGCTGGGCGCCGACGATCCCGGGATCGCCCGCACCGACGACGTGCTCGCGCTGGAGCACGCGTGGTCCCACCTCTCGGATCGCGAACGCGCCGTTCTGGCGCTGCGGTTCAAGGAGGGGCTCCCGCAGAGCCAGGTGGCGGAGCGGGTCCAGGTGTCTCAGATGCAGGTGTCGAGGATCCAGCGCCGGGCGCTCTTGCGGCTGCGCGCGCTCATGAACGAATAAGGCGCGTTACCCCCTTAGAACCGCCGATCCTCAGTCCGGGGCCGGAGGAGCACGCGTCGACAGCCCAGCAGGGCCCCGCGTCAGCGCGCCGCGGCCGCTTCGTGGTCGCGCCGTACAAACCGGTAAAACCGGCTCAACTGGCCCGGACCCGTCTCCTCCTGGTACATGAAACCCCAGTGCGCGGCGTCGAACGCGTGGAAAAACTCATCCCATGTGATCGGCTTGAGCGCCGCCTTAATGCGATACTCCGGAAAGTCGATGCGCAGGCTCGACGCCCGGCGCCGCCGGCTTACCCCGCCGATGGTCGCCGGCCTGCCGCCTCGGCGCTCGACCCACCGTCTGATCTCGCCATGGTCTACCGTGTATCTCACCTTGTCCGGCATACGCGTATCCCGGCGATGGTGATGTCTCAGAAGCTGTCTGCGTCCATCGCGGTTCTACTTAATAGGCTACCCATCCGCCAAACCCTGAAACGACGCGCGGTCCGCGTCGGGGCACGGCGCGGTTCCGCGAAGCGCGCCGTCACTTGCGGCGGCGCCGCGGCTTCTTCGGCGCGCGCCGCCCGGCCAGCCGGGCGAGCACGCGAACCGATCGTCCTGATACGCGCATCTCCTGCCGCTTTGCTCGTCTCGCATCGCGGCGCGCCGCGTGAAGGTCTGGAGCCTCGGACTGTGGGCGTGGCATCGGCGTCCTCCTCGCCATCGAACCTCCGTCGCCTCTTTACCCTGCCTGCGCCGCGTGCGCCATGGTACCATCTACTCGGCATGCGCGCCGCGTGGGAACTTCGCCGGCGTGCGCGGCGTTCTTGCGGAACGGGGTCGCGCCCGACCGGCGCAAGAGCCCCTTCCTCTCGCAACCACTCGACATCGCAACGTGCGCAGGGGCGGGCAGAAGCCGGCCGGGCCGCAAAGCGCTGCCCGCCGTGGGAGGGAACGCATACATGGGCGCGAGCGCATGGTGCCGTGGCACGGCGGCCGCCGTGACTCTGGCCTTCGCGGTCTGCTTGAGCGGGAGGCCGTCGCCCGCGACGGGCGATCCCTCAGACTCCACCCGTCCCGGCGAGACGTCGGTGCTCGTCAGCGGGATCCCGCTCGGCACCAGCATACCGCCCGCCTTTCTCGGATTCAGCTTCGAGACCTCTGCGCTCGACACCGGCGTGTTCGCACCGAACCATCCTGTGCTCGCCCAATTGCTGACCAACCTCGGCCCGGGCATCGTGCGCTTTGGAGGGAACACGCTCGACCAGTCCGCCTGGGCGCCCGCGGGCAACTTCGAGGGCGCCACGTCGACGGTCACGGCGGCCGACCTTCGACGCATGTTCGACTTCACGCGGAAAGCAGGCTGGCGCGTGCTGCTGGGCCTCAATCTCGGGCACTACGACCCCGAGGCGGCCGCCAGCGAGGCGGCTACGGCGGCGTTACTGGGTGCGCGGTCGCTCCTGGCTTTTGAATTCGGCAATGAACCGGACCTCTACGTCCGCACATACGCGGGCGCGCTGCGTCCGTCCTCGTACGGGGTGCCGGACTATCTGCGCGAATGGCAAGCCTACCTTCGCGCTGTTCGGCAACGAGTTCCCGGCGCCCGCGTTGTCGGCCCGAGCATCGCGGGCACGCCGGCCGGCGTCGAGATCCTGCGCCAACTCGCCGATGCGGAGCACGATGAGATCATGTTTGCCACGTCCCACCACTACCCGCTGGGGGCCCCGGTGACGGACCCCCTGTCGCCGGCATATGCCAGCATTCCGAACCTCGTCTCCGCGACGCTTCGCGCCCGCGAGATCGAGGAGATCGGCGGGTGGGTGCGGACGGTGACGGAGGCGGGGCAGTCGCTCCGGCTCACGGAGACCAACTCCGTGTTCGGCGGCGGGAAGCACGGGGTGAGCGACACCCTGGCGGGCGCGCTGTGGACCATCGATTACCTGTTCCGCGTCGCCCAGCTCGGCGTGATCGGCGTCAACCTGCATGCGACCCTGGAACACTGCGGCGGGTACACGCCGATCTGCGCCGCCACGCTGGCGGATGCTCAAGCCGACCGTTTCGGGGTCCAACCTAACTACTACGCCCTCCTGCTCTTCCACCTCGCCGCGCAGGGCCGGTTCATTCCCACGAAAGTCACCCCCAATCCATACGTCACGGCGTACGCCACGCGCGGCGCCGACGGGACGACGCGCATCACCCTCGTCAACTTCGGACCGCAGCCGGCGACGGTCCGGCTGCGCGTCATCGACGCCGGGCCCGACGGATCGGGCGAGATCACGCGGCTGCGGGGGCCCGCGCTCGAGGCCACGGACGGCGTCACGTTAGACGGAGCGGCCGTCGCTCCCGACGGAACGCTGACCCCGGGGGCGGCGAGCCCATGGGCGGTACCGGAAGGCAGAACCACCATCACGCTCGACGGCGCGAGCGCCACCCTCCTCACGCTCGCACCCTAAGCGCTACGCCGCGCTGGGCCCGCTCCCCGGCTTGACGGAGGATCGGCGCGCGTGGGCGTGGCCGAGGACGAGGCGTACGGGCTGTTGCAGCGCAGCAGCCGCAACACGCGGAAGCCTATGCGCGTCGTCGCCCGGGACCTGCTCGCCGCGGACGCCGTGTTCCGCCGGTCCGAACCGGACGGTCCGGCCGGACGTACCTACCTACCAGAGGACGGCTTGGGAGGGAACAACGATGCCGCCGGCGTCGCTCAACTGGTTCATGGTCGGGGTGGTGGTCGTCGTGGCCTGGCGGCTGCTTCCCCCCGCGCAGGCCTGCGTGGCCACGATTGTGTGCGCCGGCACCCTGTGGCTCAGGCTGCACCCTGTGACGGCCGCACACTTGCTGACGGCCGCCGGGCGCCTGGCCGCCAACCCTCTCCGGTACTGGTAACCGCGGATCCGCCCGGCGCCGGCCCGGCGCGGCGACTCCGGGGTGCGTCGGCCACGGGCGCGTGAACCAACCGGCGCGCAAGCACGTGTGTTTGGGAGGGTTGCTCGCGCACGAGGAGATCTGAGAACGCCATGCTGGAATTACTGCTGCACGGCGCGGTCAGGCTTGTTGGTTGGCAGTGGTCGCCTTATCTCGTTACGTTGGTGCCCGCCGCGCTGCTCTCCGCGATCATCTTGCTGAGCGCCGGTGGACGCCTCCGGCGTCGCGGTCATGGGTAGCTGCGGACAGGTGCTTGGCTCCACGACGTCCGGCCCCGCTCGGATGCACGTTACGGGGTGCCGCGACGCCCCCGCCCGCGCGCCTTACGGCGATTGAGCACCTCGGCAATGCGTTGCAGGAGGGCGGCACTCGGCCGCGCCCGGCCGTTGATGATCTGGTTCAGGTGCGACGCGCTCACCCCGGCTTCCATGGCGATCGCCGAACGGCTGACTCCCGCCGCGTCGCACCACGCGCGGAGGTCTTGGACGATGGCAGGGACCGGGCGCGGATCCAAACGGGTGTGTCTCGAACGCAATCGCGTCACGTCCAACCCTCTCCGTTGTTGCCCCGAACGCTGGCGCAGAGTCGTACTTACGAGGAGCCTCGCGGGGCGTCCGCTCGCGGCTGGGCCGCGGCGGTACGCGGTCCGGCGCCCGAAAGCCGTGCGTCGTGCGTGACGAGCGGCCGGTATGCCGCCACCGCGGACAGCCTGAGCAGCCATTGATGATACCGCGTCGTGGTGCCGTCCTCGAACGCAGGGCTCATCTGACCGACATGGCCCGCGGGCGCCCCGCGGCCCGTCGTGCTCCCGGGCGCCAGCCGGCGTTGCCGTACACCGCGCCACCCAAACCCTCTCATCGCGTCACCTGTTGTGGAACATGAGCGAGGCGAACTCGCTCGACGTCGGTCATGCACGCATCGCACCCGTGACATACATACCACATTCAGCGCGCGATGTGCCGCGCAGACACGTTTCGTGACGCGGGAATGTGCGCTCGATTCGCGGCTCGTCCGTTTGACACGCGCTGGAGATCAAAGTAAGGAGTGCGTGGTGTGACAGGATACGCGACGACGCCGCGTGCGGCGCTATCGATAACACGGGCCGTGCGGAGGCGGCTCGAGTGGGAGTGAGTAGGTCCAAGCGGCGCCCGCCGCGCGCGGTCGAGACCACAACGGGGCGCGGCTCGAGAAAGGTCAGTACGTGCAGGGGCTGCCGTTGGCGGCGACGAGGCACGCCACCTCCCCGCTCACGCGCACCGCGATCGTCCTGGAGCCTGCGCTGTTCGCGATGACGATCGTCTGGTCCGCCGCGTACGGCGTTCCCGTGTTGTCGTCGGGCATGCCCTGACACGTAAACAGTAGTTCGTCCGACGGGAACGACGCGCTCGTGACGGCGAGACCCGACGGCAGTTGGTCTGTCTCAACCGTCGACCACGTGCCGGCGACCGGGATCGCGCACCGGTTTGCCACGGCGCCTCCGGTCGGCGACAGCGTCTGCACCGTGTATGTCCCGCTCGCCGTGGTGAAAAACACCAACGTCAGGTAGTGTTCGGTTCGCGCGCGATCCGCGGCGGCGCGGAGAGCTGCCGTGAGCTGCTGCGCGCCGAGGTCGAGGTTGCGGGACGCCTGATATCCTTGGAGCAGCGGGATCGCCGCCACCAGGAGGGCGGCGATGATCGCGAGCGCGACCATGAGCTCGACCAGGCTGAGCCCGTCGGTGCGGCCGCGGGCCGCATGCCTTAGACGCATCTTCATCACGCCGGTCATGCGAAGCACGGCCGCGCCCTCAGTACACTTCGCGCCAATTGGCCCGATTGGCGCTCGTGTCGAAGAGGTTATTGATCGTCGCGGTATATTGCAAGGCCACAGGGAAGTACGGGGGCACCGCCTGCCCGTTGAGCGGCCGGGAGTCGAAGACGATATTTTGGTTGTAGCCGCTCGCGAGGCCGTTGCCGTTGAAGGTCCCGGTGTAACCGGCGTAGTACGAGATCTGGCCCCCCAGGTCGTTCCAACAGCCGCCCTCGGGCTGCGATTGCCCGCCGCACGTGGAGCTGCCGGTGTTCGAGTAGACCGACCCATAGTTCGTCACGCCGATCTGGCCGCCCCCGGACATCACGAACGCGTCCGTCGTCAGGACGGGGGGAGCGTGGGTCACCATGACGTTGCCTGTGGCCGAGTAGATGCCGAGGATGTTGCCGGGCTGGGCGCCGCTGGACGGCGGCTGAGTCTGGTAGACGATATTCTCGTTGATGTTGATGTCGCCGCCGGCGGCGACGTCCAGGGCCGTGTTCGACTGGATGCACGAGCCCACCAGGCTCGTATTGTTAGGGTTCTGACCGAGGTCGCTGCTGTCCCCCGGGCACGATGACGACGTGTTCTCCGTCCGCCCGCCGAGCGCGGCGATGCTGCCGCTCGTGTAGATCATGCCGTTGGGCTGGCCGGCGTAGGTCGTCGTGGAGGTGCTTTGGCCGCCCCCCGTGAGGGTCTGCGCGGTCGCGACCGTCGTCTGATTCGTGGTCTGATTGACGGTGATCGTCACCACCTGGGTACCGACCCGGGCCGAGGGGTTCGTCTGGGTCACGGTGATGACCTGATTACCGCTCCCGTCGATGGAGAAGCTCATGCCGGCGAGGTTACTATCTTGGATGTAGATGCCACCGCTGAGGGTCGCGGGCGACCCCGCCGCCGGCACGTAGACCCCGTTGGGCGGAGGGTTGGTGCTGCACGTGTTCGAGCACAGACCAAGGTCCTGGTTGATCTCCTGGTTCGTTACGGCCGACGTATCCCCGGAATTCCCGCCGATCGCGGCACGCATCTGGCTGTAGGCGTTGCCTGGCATCGGCACCATGTTCGCCAGCCGGTTGAAATTTGCCCCGCCCTGCATATAGGTTGGATTGTCGGCGGAACATGGATTGCTCCCCGTGTGCCGCGGGGAGCACCAATCCGCGATGTCCTGCGGGTTGCCGTTGTTGTAGAAATGCACGTAACCCTGAGACGCCTGCGTGGTGGCCACGCACTGGCCGTTCTGGTAGGTGAAACTGTAGTTGGCGCTTCCCACGGAGCTGTCGAAGACGGGGTTGCCCGCCAGCCACAACTCGCCGTTCGTAAACACCGGCCCGTTGAAGACGTTGCCGGTCGTAAAGTACCCATCGTTCGTGCACTGGCCGTTGCTCGGCGGCGGGCCGAAGAAGTTCGAGAAGAACGCGTAGTCGGCGAAGCTGCCGGGTGCGATCATCACATCAAAGTCCTTCTGCACCTGGACCTGGCGCGTCGCCTGCAGGGACACGCCCCGGGACAGCACCGTGTACGTGAAGTAGAACCGATAGGACTGGGCGGTCGGAGGGCCGGACTGCGTGATGTAGACGCCCCCGACCTGCCGGGGTGTGATCGTGACCTTCGCCGTGTATGAGCCGTCCCCGAGCGATTGAACCTGATCGCCCGTGTAGAGCGCAAGGTACATGGTCGGGTAGTTCGCAACCTGGCTGACCACCTCATAGGTCGCAGGAGCCGACCCACTGGTCCAGGTGTTGTTCCAGTTCGCATTGGTGATCGTGTTGCAGCACGTGTTCGAGCTGCTCTTGAATCCCGCGTAGTTCAGGATGGCGAGCGGAGCGTTGTTCGCGTAGATCGTGGCCAGGTCGCTGGCGAGCTGCGTCTGCCCGCCCGCGACCGCTTGGGCATTCTGCAGTCCCTCCACGAGCTGGTAGACGGCCTCGCGGGCGACCGTGGCGCCGCCGTCCGCGAGGTACATGGCGTCCGTGGCCGCGCGCTGGCCGCGGCTCATAATGATTTCCTTTCCCGCCAAATCGAGCACGAGGAGCACGAGCGCCGAAATCACGAAGATGATCGCCAGCACGGTCACGAGCGCCAGTCCGCCCTCCGCAGGAACGCTGCCGGGGCGCCGGCGTCGCCGCAGCACGGAGCGTCGCCGCAGCACAGAGCTCGCGTATCTCACGATTCCCCTCCCTCGTGCGGATCGGTGCCGCTCACCAACTGCATGGGTTCGTCGCCTGGAGCGTGTTGCGCGGGAAGACCGTCGTCGTGAAGGTCCGCGTTTGTGCGCCGACCGCCGTCGTGACCCTGAGCGCGAGCTCGCTGCTGCCCCAGGTCGGGCTAAACGCCGTGATGTCCGCGCCCACCTCGGATGCGGCCGGCGCGGCCCCACTCGACGGCCCGGCGGCGCGGGTGACCGTGGTCCCCCTGAGCGCGTACGTGACGCAGTAGTCCGACCCCGACGGCGACGCGGGGTTGCCGGCCGGCACGTGAATCTCGACGGAACTCCCGGTGACCGTGATGTAGTCGGCCCAGCGGGCCTCCTCGACGATGCGGTCCAGCACGTATCTCGCGTTCTGCTGCACCTGGAAGAAGTTGTCGGTCAGCCTGGATGACTGTGCCTGGGTACTGAGGAGGGCAAAGATGCCCCCCGCGGCGATGGAGAACACCGCCATCGCCACTATCATCTCGACGAGGGTGACGCCTCGAACGCCGCGCCGGCCGGCGGCAGGAACGCTCACGGACCCACCACCGTGGTGAGCGTCACCGCGGGCGTTGAACTGCTGCCGGCGTACACGCTCGCGGTAATCGTCTCAAAGTTCATGGTGCCATTCGTAGAGACCGTCGTCTGAAGCTGATACGGGGTGCCGGACACCGCCGCGCGGGCTTGGGCGGACACCGGAAACGTGCCTGAAGCGGTCGTCTCGCGCGCCGTCTCCAGCGCCTGGCGGGCAATGTTGGCTGCGGCCGTCAACTGGTTGGTCTGCGAGGCCTGGCCCATGCTCCAATCAAAACCGGCCATCAGCGGCACCACAACGAGGGCCAGGATGCCGAGCGCCACCATGATTTCCACCAGCGTGAAGCCCGTCTGGCAGCCCCCGGACCAGCGCCGCCCATGAGCCTCCCGCATGACACGCGTTCCGTGACCCGGTGCTCGGAACAAGCGTTTGAGCGTTCGCGCCGCCGGCATCCTTGGTTCCCCCCTGGTGTGTCGGTGCAGACCAACCTGACCTTACCCGTGAGATACATACCAAAGTGAGACGGCTAAGTGCCTTCCCAAGCGGTTTTGTGACGGCTGAATGTGCGTTCGATTCGAGCTTCGTCCGTTCGATCCGTCGCCGATTCTGGAATTGGCGCGTTGCTTCGGCCGCGCGTCGTTCGAGTGTTGTGACGATGCGGGATTTCTGCCGGGTGCCACGCGCGCGCATGGACCACGCCGGGGTGCCGTCGCGGCGCACCGCTCGAAAGGGACGCCCTCTCCGGCCGGCGAACGCGCACTCCCTGATGGTCCCCCGAGGGACACGGCCGCTCGGGTCGCGGGGCCCCGGCGAGTTACCGCCCACGGCGAGAAAGAGGCGAGCAATGGCGACGCTCATGCCCGAGCAGCAGACCGCCCTGGCGTGGGTGGCGGAGCATCAACCGAGGCTGTCGCGCTTCTGTGAGGAAATCTGGCACTATGCGGAGCCGGCCTGGCGCGAGTACAGGTCGGCGAGGGCGTACTGCGAGCTCCTCCACGCAGAAGGATTTCGGGTCGACATAGGCACGGGCGGGATGCCGACCGCGTTCCTCGCCACGTTTGGCGACGGCCCGCCTGTCCTCGGCTCCTACGCGGAGTACGATGCGGTGCCGGAGAATTCGCAGCAGCCCGTCTCCCGCCCCGCTCCCCGGGAGGGCGTGCACCCGTACGCGGCCGGGCACACGGATCCACACTCCGCGCTCGGCGTGGCGGCCCTCACCGGCGTGCTCGCGGCCAAGGCGGCGATGCAGCGGCACGGTCTGCGCGGGACGCTCCGCTTCTTTGGCGAGCCGGCCGAGAAGGTCTGCGGATCCAAGCCGGTCCACGCCGCCAAAGGATACTACGACGGCGCCGACGCCTACATCGCGTACCATCCCAACCCGTACAACACCGTGGCCTGGGAGACGCAGTGCGGCGCCTATTGGAGCGCGCAGTACGCGTTCGAGTGCGCGGAGCCGGAAACGTGGATCGACCACGCGCTGCTGCCGTACCGTCACTCCCACGCCGCCGCCCGGTGTCCCGGGGCGCTGGACGCGGCGTGCCTCATGTACACGACGACGAAGTATCTCAAGGAGGCCATGTTTCCTCACACCGGAACGTGGACGCTCAACGAGTTCATGATGGTCGGCGGGCAATGCACGTCCGACAACCTGCCGCCGCGCTACGCGGCCATCCAGTACGCCTGGCGGTCGCCGAGCCTCGGCATCCAGGAGCAGGTCGCGCGGGTGCTCGACGCCAACGCGGCACAGGCCGCGGCGGCGACGCATTGCCGTCACAGCGTGCGTTGGATCACGAAGACGCGGGTCGGGCTCCCGAACCGCGCGCTGGCGGAGATCGTCTACCGCAACCTCGAACTGGTCGGTCCTCCGGCGTGGGGCGAGGATGCGCGCCGGTTTGGCCGTGCGATCCAGCAGTCGCTGGGCATCGCCCCGATGGAAGACCCGTTTGTGCAAACAAGCCAGCGCCTCACGCCGCCCGCTGAGTACGAGGCCGGACTCCGTGAGGCGCTGCCCGGCTGGCAAACCCACTTCACTTCGGATGACTACGTCGAGTACACGTGGCACGCGCCGACCGCGCGGCTATTCACGGGGCGGCCCCGCCTGCGACCGCCGCGGCCGGGCTACGAATATCCGGCGTGGGCCGCGAATGCGCTCGGGGGCGTCCCGGCGTGCATCGACCCGATGACGTTTACGGCCGGACGAACGATCGCGGCCAGCCTGGTCGAGCTCCTCGTCGACCCCGGCCGCCTGGCCAACGCGCGCGCGGAGTTCCAGGACCGCACCGGGGGCGGGGTCGCCGGCGCGCGCTGGGTCGCCCCGCTGCTGCCCCGCGAGTTCGTGGCGCCCGTGGATCTTCGGTGGCCCGAGTACGTGACGACGCCACGGGGCGAGGAGTGGTGGATCCCGACGCCGCACCCCTCGTCGCCTCGATAACGCCACGGAGACACAGGACCATACCGTACCACCGGGATCGCGTCGCTTTCGGGCATGCTACCGGAAACCGCTGAAGGCGATGCCCTCTGTGATGTGCCGTCGGAAGACGAGGAACACCGCGATGATCGGGAGCGCGCTGACCGTCGCGCCGGCGGTGATGGCACCGTAGTCGATCGTGTACCGCTGTTGGAAGAACGCCAGTCCGACTTCTATGGTGTACATGTCCTGCGAACTCGCGATGATGAGCGGCCAGATGAAGCCGGTCCATGCCTGGATCGCCGCGAAGATCGCCACAGCGGCCATGTGCGACGCTGCGGCGGGCACCGCGATGCGGACGAACATCCGCCACTCCGACGCTCCGTCGATCCGTGCCGCGTCCAGTAGCTCGTCGGGCAGCGCCGTACTGAAATACTGTCGCATGATGAACACACCGAAGCTCATCACCAGGTAGGGCGCGACCATGCCCGGATAGGTGTTGATCCAGTGCCAGTTCCGCATCGTCAAATACAGTGGAACCATGTAGGTTTCGAGCGGCAAGATCGCGGTAGCGAGGAACAGCATGAAGATGGGCGTGTCGCCGGGGAACCGGAACTTGCCGAACACGTATCCCGCCACGGTCGAAGTCGCCACGATCACGGCGGTTGACATTGCCGTGATGATGAGGCTGTTCAGGAAGAACCGGGCGAACGGCGCCGTCTGGAACGCGCGCACGTAGTTGAGCATCGTCGGGGCGCGCGGGACGACGGCAGTTTGCGAATGCTCACACCGATGCCGTTGTCGAGAATCGCGTCGATGGGGACGAGGCCGCCCGCGCGGTACACGCACTCCTCCGCGGCGAGCATGGAGTGCCCGCCGGGGCCGATGACGCGCAGCAGACCGCCGCGCGCAATGCAGTCGGCGATCAGGCGGGCCGCGGCGGCAATCCGGCCGGCTTCCTCACCGGCGATGTGGTCGTGATATTCCCGTACGCGTTCGAGAAACCGGCGGGTGATTGCCAATATCTGCCCCGACCCCCGCGTCGTCGTTGCGACCCGACGCCCGGCTTCGGCGGTTGTGCACGTGTTCCCTCCGCATCCTCGTGCGGCGCGACCTTGAACTCTTCCCAGGATCTCCCGTATGCCAGGCGGCAGGCGTGAATCGCGCCTGCCGATACATGGGATCCCTCGAAACGGCGACGAAAAGGGCTCGCGAGGGAGGGCGATGGCTAGCGAGGATCATTCGCGGTACCATTGGGTTATGCTGCCTCGGCGGATCCTCTTGTTGTTCGTGGACGGCGTCGGCCTGGGGGACCGTGACCCTGCCACGAACCCGTTCGCGCGCGCCGCCACGCCGACGCTCCGCCGGCTCCTCGGCGGGCCGCTGGCGGGCCGCGAGGCGGTGCGCACCGACCTCGCAACGCTCGTGCCCCTCGACGCGCGGCTCGGTGTTCCCGGCCTGCCACAGAGCGCGACCGGCCAGACTGCCCTGCTGAGCGGCGAGAACGCCGCGGCGCTGCTCGGCCGGCACCTCACCGCGTACCCGACGCCGTCGTTACGGCACCTGCTCGCCGCCCGGGGTCTCTTCGTACGCCTGCACGGCGCGGGTGTGCAGGCCGCCCTCGCCAACGCGTACACCGACGGGTACTTCGCCGCGGTGGCCCAGCGGCGGTTGCGTCACGCGTCGATCACCCTCAACGCGATCCAGGCCGGCGTCCGCCTTCGCGATCTCGCGGACCTCCGCGCCGGGCGGGCGGTGTACCACGACCTGACGAACGCCGGACTCCGCCGCCAGGGCCTCGAGATCCCCCTCGTGACCCCCGAGGACGCGGGGCACCGGCTCGCCGCGATCGTCCGCGCGGAGGCGTTCACCGTGTTCGAGTTCTTCCAGACGGACCTCGCGGCGCACGGTCGCGCGGGCGAGCCGATCGAGGTGATCGAGCGATACGATCGCATGCTCGGCGCCGCCCTGGACGCGCTCGACCTCGGTGAGACGCTCGTCCTGATGACGAGCGACCACGGCAATCTCGAGGACGGCCGTACCACCGCCCACACGCTCAACCCGGTGCCCGCGCTGCTCGTCGGCGCCGGCCGCGACGCCCTGGCATCGCGGCTCGGCGCCATCACCGACGTCGTTCCCACGTGCCTGGATCTCTGGTCCGCGCCTGCACCCGTGCCCCTGGCATGACCCCGCGGACGCTGCGCGTGCTGGGGTGGCCCGCGGTGCTGGAGCGGCTGGCCGCGGCGTGCGCGTCGGCGATGGGACGGGAGCGGGCGCTCGCGCTCGCGCCGGTGCCGTGGTTGGACGAAGTGGAGCAGCGCCAGCGGGAGACGACCGAGGCACGGCTGCTCTTGGAACAGGCAGGCGGGCTGCCGGTGCGCGGAACCCGCGACATCCGTGCGGCGACGCATCGGGCGCAGATCGGCGGCGTCCTTGCCCCTCGCGAGTTGCTCGACATCCGGGACACGCTCGCCGTCGCCCGTACGCTCAGGGGATTCGTGGTTTCGCGGCGCGACGACACGCCGGCGCTCAGCGAGATCGCGGAGCGCATCGACATCTTCACCGACCTCGAGGCCGAGATCGCGGGCGCGCTCAACGACGAGGGCGTCGTGGTGGATGGGGCGAGCCCCGAACTGGCCCGCATCCGCAGGGAACGGCGGACCGGCGAGGCGCGCCTTCGGGAACGCATGGAGCAGGTGCTGCGGACGGCGGCCCTCGCGCGCATGCTCCAGGACCCGCTCGTGACGATCCGCAACGAGCGCTACGTTGTGCCCGTGCGCGCGGAGTTTCGCGAGCAGTTCCCGGGCGTAGCGCACGACCAGTCGGCCAGCGGCATGACGGTCTTCATGGAACCCCTCGCGGCCGTACCCCTCGGCAACCGCCTGCGCGAGCTCGCAGCGGCCGAACAGCAGGAGATCGCCCGGATCCTCGCGGCGCTGAGCGCCGAGGTCGGCGCGGCCGGCGAGCCGATCGGGGAGACCTTGGAGCGGGTCGCCGACCTCGATCTCGCCGCGGCGAAGGCGCAGGTGAGCGCGGCCATGGCCGCCGCCTCACCCCGGCTGAACGCGGAGGGGCGGCTGGATCTGCGGGAGGCCAGGCACCCGCTGTTGACGGGCGCCGTCGTGCCGATCGACGTCCGGCTCGGCGGCGCGTTTCGGACGCTCGTGATCACCGGCCCCAACACGGGCGGCAAAACGGTCACGCTGCGCACGCTCGGGCTGCTGACGCTCATGGCGCAGGCCGGCCTGCACGTCCCCACGGCGCCCGAAAGCGACCTCGCGGTGTTCCCGCACGTCTTTGCCGACATCGGCGACGAGCAGAGCGTGGAGCAAAACCTGTCGACGTTCTCGTCGCACCTGGTCGCGATCGTGGAGATCCTCGCGGCGCTCGCGGAGGGGCCCCCCGGCGCCGCGCGCGCGCTCGTGTTGCTCGACGAAATCGGCGCCGGCACAGATCCCGCCGAGGGCGCCGCCCTGGCGCGCGCCCTCATCGAGACACTGCACGACGCCGGCATGTGTACGGCGGTAACGACGCATTATAACGAGCTCAAGTCGTTGGCGTTCACGCATGAGGGCGTGGAGAACGCTTCCGTCGAGTTCGATGAGGAGTCGCTCCGGCCCACGTACCGGCTGCTCATCGGCACGCCGGGCCGCAGCAACGCGCTGGCCATCGCCGCGCGTCTGGGCCTCGCGCCGGCGATCATCGACCGCGCCCGGCAGTATCTGGCGCCGCACGCCGCGGACCTGGCGCAGGTGATCCGGCGGGTGGAGGAGGAACGGGACCGCGTCGCCGGTGAGCGTGAGGCACTCACCCGCGAGCGCGCGGCCCTCCGACAGAGCGAAGCGGCGGCGCACGCCGAGGCCGAGCGGCTCGCCATGGACCGCGGGCGGGCGCTCGAGCGGTTCCGGAGTGAGCTCGCCGCGCTGCAGCGGCGGGCGCGGGACGAGCTCGACCGCCTGCTCGCGACCCTCCCCACCGGACCGGCCCCGGATGCGGCCGCGCGCGTGCGCGCGTACCTGCGGGAACTCCGGGACGTCTCCCAACGGTACGCCGCCGAGACGCGCGCGGCTGCCCCGGGCGCGCCCCCGGCCGAGCTTCGACCCGGGGACGCCGTGGTGGTGGCGTCGCTCGGTCGGCGGGGAGTCGTGCAGGCGTTCCCCGACGCCCGCGGGGATGTGGAAGTGCAGGTCGGTCCGCTCAAGGTACGCGTGCCGAAAGACGACCTCCGGCTCGACGCGCCGGCCGGCGACACCCAGGAGCCTCTACGGGTCCCGGGAGCCGCGATGGGCTCCGGCGGCCTCTCGGCCAAGATGTTCTCGGTGCCGATGTCGCTGCACTTGCGGGGGAAACGAGCAGAGGAGGCGCTCGCGGAGCTCGACAAATACCTGGACGATGCCACGCTCGCCGGCCTGCCCCGCGTGGTCGTGGTGCACGGCAAAGGCACGGGCACACTCCGCCGTGCGGTCCACGAGTACCTTGCCCATCATCCCGGGGTGGCGGCGTTTCGCCTCGCGCCGGACGCGGAAGGCGGTTCGGGAGCCACGATCGTGGACCTCGCGGAGCGATAGCGGCGGCAACGATGGAGGAACGGGCGACGCACCTACACGCCGGGCAGGGAACCGAACGATCGCGGTCGATCCGTGCGCTCGGCCTCGCGCTGGCCGTGACGCTCGCGCTCATGCTGGTGGAGGCGGTCGGCGGATGGGTCACCGGGAGCCTGGCCCTGCTCGCGGATGCGGGCCACCTGCTCGCGGATGTGGGGGCGCTCGCGCTCGGCGCCGCGGGAAGCTGGTTGGCGCTCCGGCCCGCCACCGCGCAGATGTCGTACGGTTACCGCCGCGCCGAGATCCTCGCGGCGGTGACGAACGGCGTGGCACTGTGGGCCATCGCCGGCGCGATCGTGTACGAGGCCGTCCGCCGCCTCGGGGCCCCGCACCACGTGCTCGCCCCGGGCATGCTCGCCGTCGCGGTGGTCGGCCTCGCGGGCAACCTCGCGAGCACCATGCTGTTGGCCCCGGCCGGCGCCGAGAACCTCAACGCACGCGCGGCGTTCGTTCATGTGCTCGCGGATGCGGGGGCGGCGGTCGGCACGATCGCGGCGAGCCTGGTCATCCTCGCGACCGGGTGGACCGGCGCCGACGCTCTCGTGAGCGTTGGCATCGCGGCCTTGCTCGTCGCGAGCTCGTGGCCCTTGATCAAGGAAGGACTCGAGATCCTGATGGAGGGCACGCCCCGCGGCATCTCCCTCGCCGCGGTGGAGTCCGCGATGCGCGATGTCCCGGGCGTCGTGGACGTGCACGACCTGCACGCGTGGTCGCTCACCGCGGGCGTCCCCGCGCTGAGCGGCCACGTGCGGATTCGCCACGCCGCGGAAGGTCAGCGCATCCTCGTCGCGCTCTGCAGCCGTCTCCACGAGCGCTTCGGCGTCAACCACACCACCCTCCAATTGGAGACCGAGGAGCTCGACGCACCCTGGCACGCCGCCTGCGAGAGCGAAGGGCTGTACCGTGTGGACGGCGGCGCGGTGACACGGTGATCGGCGGCATCCGCGGCGCGACGATCCGCGGCGCGATGCTATAATCACCGGCGTGACGATGCCCAGCCCCCAGCAGCAGCTCGAGCAGCTACGCCGCGGCACGGTCGAAATCATCACCGAGAGCGCCCTGCTCGAGAAGCTCGAGCAGCGCCGGCCGTTACGCGTCAAGCTCGGCCTCGATCCCACGGCGCCCGACATCCACATCGGCAACGCCGTGGTGCTGCACAAGCTCCGGCAGTTTCAAGACCTCGGGCACGAGGCGATCCTCGTCATTGGGGACTTCACGGGGCTGATCGGGGACCCGTCCGGCAAATCCGAGACCCGGCCGGCCCTGTCCCCCGACGAGGTGCAACGCAACGCGGCGACGTACCGCGAGCAGTACAGCCTGATTCTCGACCCGGCGCGGACGCGCGTTGTGTTCAATAGCGAGTGGCTGCGGCCGATGACGTTCTACGACGTGATCCGGCTGGCCGGCCGCGCCACCGTGCACCGCCTCCTGGAGCGGGACGACTTCGCGAAGCGGTTCCGGGAGCATTTGCCGATCCACCTGCACGAGCTCCTCTACCCCCTCTGCCAAGCCTACGACTCCGTGGCGATTCAGGCGGACGTCGAACTCGGGGGCACGGACCAGAAGTTCAACAACCTCATGGGGCGGGAGCTGCAGCGTGAGCTCGGCCAGGAGCCCCAGGTCGTCGTGCTGACGCCGCTGCTCCCCGGACTCGACGGCGTCCAGAAGATGAGCAAGAGCCTCGGCAACGCGATCGGCATCACGGACCCGGCCGGCGCCATGTACGGCAAGGTGATGTCGCTCGCGGACAGCCTGATGATCCCGTACTTCGAGTACTGCACGCTCGTGCCGCTCGACGAGATTCGCAGCATGGAGCAGGCGCTGCGGGCCGGCGACCTCCACCCGCGCGACGCGAAGCAGCGGCTGGCAGGAGCGATCACGGCACGGTATCATGGCGAGCCCGCCGCGCGCGCGGCCGCGGACGAATTCACCCGCGTGTTCCGGGAGCACGAACTTCCCGCGAGCGTCCCGGCGCGGGTGCTGTCTCGCGACACGCTCAGGAACAAGGGGGCGCTGGACGAGCCCAATTGGGTGCGGCTGGAGCCGCTCCTGGTGGAGCTTGGGTTTGCCGCGTCCAACAGCGACGCCCGCCGGTTGATCCGGCAGGGCGGCGTGGGATTGCAGCCCCCGGCGAACGCGGACGGCGGCATCGAGGAACCTCTCCGTCTGCCGCGTGATGCCGCGCGCCTCATCGGCCTCGGCGTGCTCGAGGATCTCGGCAAGGGAGGGTTCCGGGTCTGCGTGCCGGACGCCGGTCCCGGCGGACCGCCCCCGGCCGAGGGCAGCGGGCTCCTCGTCCGGGTCGGCCGCCGGCAGATCGCCCGCATCTGGCTCGGCGCGTGAGCTCGACCGCGTCCGCGCTTGGGGGCGCCCGCGCGGGCAGCAGCACACCGGAGCCGCGCGCGGCAGAATTGAGCGCGCGCGCGCCGTGGGAGGGCGTACATTTGCCCGCGGGCGCGTACGCGTGGGGTCTTGCGGCGTGCGCGGTGCTCGGCGCCGTTTTGCGCACGGCCCACATCACACGCCCCTTCAACCGGCTCATGGCCTGGAACGAGGGGCACTACGCGATGATCGCGCTCAATTTCGACCGCTACGGGCTGTGGAGCCAGCACAACGAGCTCGGCATCGACCGGACGTTTTCGCCGGGGGTGCCCTGGCTCATCTGGGCGTCCTTCAGGCTCTTCGGCCCGGTGGAATGGGCGGCGCGGCTTCCGATCGTCCTGAGCGGGGTCGCGGCGATTATCCTACTCGGGATCTTTGTCCGCCGCGTCACACGAAGCGAACAGATCGCCGTCATCGCCGCCGCCTGCGCGGCGGTGGCGCCAGGCCTCGTGTACTTTGCCCAGAACGTGCAACTCGACACCCCGAGCATCTGCTGCGCGCTCGCGGGGGCTATTCTCATGCTCCGGTACCGCGACGACCACCGGGTCCGCGATCTCATCGGGGCCGGGATCTGCATGCTGGTCGCCGTGTGGTTCAAGTTCACGACGGCATTGCTCTACCCCGTCTTCCTCCTGTTCTGGTGGCCGGCTCGTCCCACCCGTGCGGCGGCGGCGGCGGGCGCGGCCGCCTTTGTAGGGCTCACGGCGCTGCCGAGCGCCGCGTGGATCGTGGCCAACTGGCTCGCGCACGAGCCCGGCGGCGAGTTCTTCCACCGGGACTGGACCGCCACGGGGGTACTCAAGGCCCTGTCGGAGATCCCGCTCGCCGTTGAAGCGCACCTGTTCGTGCCGCTGTTTCTCTGCCTCCTTGCCGGTCTGGGGATCGCGGTCCGATGGCGCTCTCGATTCGCCTGGCTGTGGGTCTGGTGCGCGCCGTGGCTCCTACCGTACGTGATCGCGCCGTGGGACAGCCTCGTCAACCGGTACTACGACCTGCCGATCGCCTACGCCCTCGTCGTCCCCGCGGCCCTGGCGCTGTGGCGCACACGCCTTTGCCGGCCGCCCGGCCGCGCGTCATTGCCGCGCTTCACGTGGGCCGCGCTGACGGTGGTGGTGGGACTCACGGTGGCGTACGATCTGTGGGATCCCACGACGGACCGCATCGCGCGGGCCACGATGCCGCACGCGGCGCCGATCGATCCCGCGCCATTCTACTCGGCGCGCATGGTATCGAGGCTCCCCGCGGGCCGTACCATCGTGGACACACCGCAGACGATGTTCTACGCGGGCGGGGACCCGCACTGGATCGACTATACGGGCGGCGACGTGCGCTGGAAGATCGACGGTGAGCAGTACGACTACATCGTCCTGAACGACTACGCTCACGGCCAGGAGCCATACTACGCGATCGACGAGGCCCTGCGCGCCCAGCTGGCGGCGCACGGCTACGTTCAGATTGGGCCCGCGTTATGGGCGCAGGGGCGGACGCGGATCGCCGACCTGGGCGGATATCGCGATCTCAACGTGCCGTCGTGGGCACCGCGCCCGGCGTGGGTGGCGCCGTCGCCGCTCGCACGTTGGTGATCGCGCAGGAGCGGAGGTGTGCCGCGGTTGACGCTCGCTCCGCCCCTCCAGTATGATGACGACGTCGCACGGGATGGGGCCCTTAGCTCAGGTGGTTAGAGCGCACCCCTGATAAGGGTGAGGTCCGTGGTTCGAGTCCACGAGGGCCCACCATAAGAGAGCGGGCCGGTTTCTTCCCAGAGTGGGAAAGAGGCCGGCCCGTTGTCGTATCCGCGTCAGCAACGGATCTCGCTTGAGGAAGCCAAACAACTAGCTCGTCGCCGAGAGCGGCTCGGCTGGGATCTCACCCAGCTGGCTCGCCGTGCCGGCCTGTCCCGCCCCGTCGTCGCCGACTCCGAGTGCGGCGCCTATCCCTACACCGTCGTCGTCTACCCCAAAATTCTTGCCGCCCTGGAAGCGGGCGAACGCGAGCTCGTTGAGCGCGCCCGGCAGATCGAGGCCGAGGCGCAATCTCGTGCTGCCTCGTCACCCACCGCGCGCGCCCGCGTGGCGGCGGGAAAGGGGTGATAAGCGCGCCCACGAGAGGTGCAAAGTCCGCTCGCTCATCTGTTCGCATGCACGGCATCAAGGGGGAGAGACATGGACCGCGAGACTGAGCTGTTCGACTTCGCCAAAAGCTTGCTGTTCATCAGCTTCGAGAACGTACGCGGCCCTGCGCACGTCCGCCAGGAGGCGCATTGCCACGATTGCGACTTCCAAGGGCCGGTCAGCACGACCGTGGCTAGGTGCCCGCGGTGCGGCTGTACGGACCTCGATTGGATCGACGACACGGCGGAGGCATTCTAGCCATGCGTCCGCGTGCTGGCGACATCGTGAAGCTCCGGTACGACCGTGAGCCGACGCGCTGGCAAGTCGTCTGGATGGAGCGGATCAGCAGCACCGGCTACACCGTGCCCGATGCCGAGTGGTGGCTGCACCTTCAGCAAGCCGACTACGACGACGTCTGCATACGGGTGACCCTGCCCGAGACGATGGTCGAGGTTGTGCATCCTGTTCGGCGGCCGTCCATCTGATGGACAACCTCAGGCTCGCCGAGCTCCTGTACCCGCACGGCTGCACATGCCGTCATTACAACGACGACCGCTGCGACTGGTGCCGGGTCGTGCAGCACGGCCCGGACGACCACGAGTACGACGAGCTCAGCCGCATGTTCGAGTGGCGCGACCAGGATTTCTTCTATCGCCAGCATGCGCCGGGGACATTCTGACCATGCCTGAGTGGGACCACGACGATTGGGAGCACGTCCAAAGCGCGAGCATGTGGCCGTGCGTCTCGGTGTTGATCGTGATGGCCGCGATCGCATACCTGCTTGTCCGGCTAGTGTGGCGATAAACGGGGGGAGTCGACAATGGGACGCATCAACGAATTCGGCGTTGACGAGGACTACGAGGCCATGTGGGCCGACCTCGCTGGCCCGGATCCGGACGAGCTCGACGACGGCGAGCCGGAGGCGGACGAGGATGACGGCCTCTAGCCTCTGGGCGCGGTTTCTCGACGACGAGGAGCTCGTGCCGCTCAAGCTTGCGATCCTCACCGCGGTGATTTTCGCCGGCATGGTGCGGTGGTGACCGTGCGTCGCACGTTCGGAATGGTCGTCGGCGCCGGGTGTGGGTTCCTCGTGGCGTTCGTGGCGGGCGGGATTGTGGGGTTCTCGATGGCCGGGCAGCCGGCGCAGGACGGGTCGCAGAGCTCCATGATCCTCCCGCCCGCAGTACGGGGCATGTTACAGGAAAGCTGCAACGAGTATGCTGCCGCGGCCTCGGCGTGGCGGAGCACCAGGCAGCCCACGGCGTGGATCCAGCGCGCCTCGGACGACGTCGCCCACGAGTACGACCGCCTGCAGGCGATCACGTGCGGCCTCGCGGTTGCGGGAGACCGGCCGTGATCGTCGTGACGATCGCGGTGATGCTGTTCCACCTGGTCGGTTGGGGGCTCTGTCGAGCCGTAGCCCGCGGCGACCTCGTGGGCATGGCCGCGGACAGCGGGATCGGGCCCGATGAATAAGCTCGCGCCGGCGCCGGACCGGCTCGGGGAGTGGATCCAGGAGCACGGCAAGCTGCTCTGGGCCCTGCGGCAGGCCAAGGCCGGCCAGGACGCCATCATGACCACGCTCGAGGAGCACCCGGAGCGGATGCCGGTGTACGAACACGCCATGTACTACACGCGCAAGAAGCAGCGCGACCTGATCCTGCACGCCGTGAATGGTGGCGGCTTGCGGATCATCCAAGGGGGAGAGCGACATGGCCACGACTGAGAAGACGGGACCGCCTGCGGCGGCTGCGGCAACGAGCGAGGCGCAGATCCTCGAGCACGTCTTGATCAACGGCGACCTGTCGGCGCTCGACGACAAGCAGCGGCTCGCGTACTACGAGCGCGTCTGTCAATCGCTCGGACTCAATCCGTTGACCAAGCCGTTTGACTACCTGCACCTTGGTGACGGCAGAGGCGGCAAGAAGCTGATCCTGTACGCCAAGCGCGATTGCACGGATCAGCTGCGGCGGATCCACAGTATCAGCATCACTGAGTTGTCCGCGGACATTCACGACGGCATCTACCTCGTACGCGCGAAGGCCCAGGATAGTAGTGGTCGCATCGACACGAGCACGGGCGCCGTACCGATCGGCGGGCTCAAGGGCGACGCCTTGGCGAACGCGATGATGAAGGCCGAGACCAAAGCGAAGCGGCGCGTGACCTTGTCGATCGCCGGGCTCGGCTGGCTCGACGAGACCGAGACGGAGACGATCACCGAAACGCCGGCGGCGGCGCTGGCCACCGACGCGCAGCGGAAGCGGATCGGCGACCTGTGGACCCAGCGCCACCACCTCGAGCCCTGGCTGTTCCGCGTCTGGCTCGAGCTCCGCTACCATGTGACCAGCGGCGCGCAGCTGACGTCGGAGCAAGCGGACGACGTGATCACGTCGCTCGAGGTGACGCCGACCACTATGCTGCGCGAGCTCGCGGCGAAGGCCCATCATGAGACGAAGCTCGATCGCGCTCAGCGGGACGCCGGCCTGGACGGTCCGGCGACAGCCAGGTTAGCCCAGAAGATGTTCAACGAGGCCGACGTCGAGCGGTTGTCCCAGGAGCAGCTGGACGAGCTGATCGCCGAGATCGAGGGCATGGCGCAGACGACCGTTGCGCAGGCCAAGGAGAGCCGTCGATGAGCGCCGTCGAGAAGCTGCCCAGCATGTACGAGCTCAGCCAGGAGTGGCGCGAGGTGCTCGACGCGCTTGAGGCGTCCCAGGGCGAGGTCACGGACGAGCTCCAGCAGCGCCTCCAGGAGCTCGAGGCGCGCACAATCCAGAAGATCGACGGCTGCGGCTGGGTGCTCACGCGCCTGGCGGGCGAAGCCGCGATGTTCACCGAGCGCGCCACCGTGCTGCGGCAGAAGGCTACGGCGCGCGTGCAGGCCGCGGATCGTCTCAAGCAACGCCTGGCCGACTTCCTCCAGAGCCGCGATCTCACATCGATCAAGGGCGAGGAGTTTCAGGTGTCCCTCCGCCACTCGGAGGCCGTCGTCGTCGAGTGTCCCACCGGCGCCTTGCCGGTCGACTACTTGACGATCCCGGAGCCCGTACCGAACAAGCCCGAGCTCAAGCGCGCGCTCAAGGCCGGCGAGACGATCCCCGGCGTCAGGCTCGAATCACGGCCATATGTGGTGCTCCGGTGACGACCGCGACCAAAACCACCTGGATGCGGCGGGAGATCGCGGGCGGGGCGGGTACATGCCGGCGCTGCCAGCGCGAGCTCGCCCAGGTGTCGCGGTTCTTCTACGAGTCCCAGGGCGGCCAGCGCATCTGCCCACTGTGCTACTGGCGCCGCAAAGAGAGCACGACGCCCCAGCGATGACCGTGACGGAGCGGCGTTACCGGTGCCCAACGTGCGGCGTGCTGCGGTTCCTGTTCCGCCGGGAGACCGACTGGCCGGCCGCCGTGCGGTGCCCGTTCTGCCGCGGGGTCATGGTCGAGGATGAGGATCGGGAGGTGAGAGCCGAAAGGCCAGGGACGCAGGCGGGATAGCCGGAGGGGCCAGCATGCGGTGCCGGGGTGCTGGCCCCGTTTCTCTGGCCTTCTGCGAATCGAACGAACCACGAGCAATGATTGGATGAACAGGTTTTGCACAGCTTCTGCACAGCGGCACGACGACACACGTTCGGGGGAAGGGGTGATCCTGTGTCATCGCATCTCGCAACGATCCCCGCTCGCGCACTCGATGATTCGCGCCTGTCACACCAAGCACTCAAGGTGCTCTGCACCATTGCGACCTACAGCGACCGCAAAGGCTTCTGTTGGCCGTCTATGAAAACCCTCGCTGCCCGGCTCCGCGTGAGTCGCCCTACCGTCGTTGAGCACGTCGGCAAGCTCATCGAGTTTGGATACCTGGCGCGCACGTATCGACGCCGCGAGGACGGTGGCTCGACGTCGTCGATGCTCCGCGTGCTCTATGATGGCGAGCTCGCCCCCGAGCACGATTCCCATCCGGCCGACCCCGAGGACCATCACGGCGACCCCGTGGACACCCTCACCCATCAGGTGGTGGACGACCTCGAACACTGCCCGACACTCCCTGTAGGCCCTGCGCCTACGGGGGGAGTAGGTCCTGGACCTACGGGGCGGGTAGGTCCATCGGCCGACACCAAGAACGTATTGCAGTTAACGGATCCAAAAGAACGGAAAAACGGGGGGGATACGGGGGGGCCCCGGCCCCCCGCATCACCCCCCAAGCCCCCCCATCCTGATCAGGAAGCACTTCCAGGACTGCAGGACCAAGCGCTTTCCCCCCCTCAGTCCCCCCCACGGGTTGAGCGCGGTCCGGGCGGCTATCGGGTCGCGCCGGACCTGATGGCCTACTGGCGCCGGCAATATCCGCTCGTCGATCTTCCTCGGGCGCTGGACCGAGCCTACGCCTACGACCGCGACAAACGGGCGAACACAGGCCGCTGGCACTGGACGGACCTCGCCGCCGGGTTGCGGAATTGGCTGGCTCGGGACCAGCTCAGGCGATCCCGCACGAACGGGCATCTCGCCGCCGCGCCGCCTCCGCCGCCTGAGGAAACTTGGGAGGAGCGGCGCCGCCGAAGGATCCCGATATGAAACTCGACTTCGACGCCCTCATCCAGCGGATCCGCGACCTCGAGGCGGAGCAGGCATTGTTGGGCTGTCTCCTGGTCCGGCCCGAGCTGATCCAGGACGTGACGGTGGCTGAGGACGCGTTCGCGTCGCCGGCGCACCAGCTCGTCTACCGCGCGCTGCACGCACTCGGCGTACGCGCGGATCCCGTGACCGTGATGGCGCAGCTGCGGGATTGGGGCAAGGCGCAGGATCTCTCGCCGACCTTGCTCGTGAACGCGATCGCAATGCCGGCGTCCGTCGAGAACTGGCGTTACTACGAAGCGCGGATCCGGACGCTTTGGCAGTGGCGGCGGTTCGCCGAGTGCTGGTGGCACATCGCCGGCGGCATCGGCGATGGCGATCGCTCGCCCGACGAGTACGCGGAGTACGCGCGCGCGCAGCTGCGCCGGCTCGAGCTGGCCACCACCGACGCGACGTTTTCAGACGAATTGCGGACCGTGCTTGAGCAGTACGGCGATCCGCAGCAGGCGCTGCGCACGATCCCGTTCGGCCTCCCCAGGATCGACGACGCGATCGCCGGCCAGCAGCCGGGCGAGCTGATCGTCCTCGCCGCGGCACCCGGCATGGGCAAGAGCACGCTCGCGACGCACCTGTGTGAGCAGGCGGCCAAGGTCGGGCCGTGTCTGTTGGCGTCGAACGAGATGCGCCGGCGCGACTACACGATCCGCATGCTCGTACGCCGCACCATGATCCCGCAGCGCCGGTTCCGCGGGCAGCGGCTCGACGATCGCGACTACGAGGAGCTCGTCACCGCGGCCGGCGAGCTCGCGACCTGGCCCATCACGCTGTCGGAGAACTGCCGCACGATCGACCAGTTCCGTACCGCGATGGCGCGCGTGCGCGCGGACCACGGCACGCTCGTGTGGGCCGCGCTCGACTGGATCCAAATGCTCAAGCACGACGCGCGGCTCCGGCGCACGGAGCAGCTCGACATGGCGATGGCGGAGCTCAAGGAGCTCGCGATCGAGTACGCGATCCCGATCGTGGTCGTGGCACAGCTGGCGAAAGCGGAGTGGAACCAGGAAGCGACGCTCGCGTCGTTGCGGGACAGCGGCATGATCGGCGCCGCGGCGGATATCGCGATCTTCATCGAGTCGTTCCCGCCGCGGGAGGCGCCGCACCACCGGGACTATCTCGCCCGCCGGCTCGTGATGCACAAGGCGCGCCAGGGCGGCACGGACGAGGCGACGCAGGACGTCTGGTTCGATGGCGCGCATGCGCGTTTCTACCCCATGACGCCCGCGGAGGCGTCCGTATGAGCCTCAATCCGCGCTGGGCCGAGCCGCAAGAATCGTGGTTGCCGGCGATTAGCCCGCATATCGCCTGGCTCGTCGATCGCCACGTCTATGCGGGTGTGATGGACGTGCGCTGGGAAGAGGTGAGTGCCTGGATCGTTGACGAGGGCGTGCCCCTGAGTTGCCGTGTGTGCCGCGCCGATAGGCAGGTGTCGCTGCGGCGCCACAGCCTGGTCGGACTGGCGGGCATTTACCTCGCGCAGTGTCCGCGGTGCCGCACGGTGTATTTTCGACTCGATCCGGTGCGGCGATGACGACCAAGCTGTCGCCGGCGCAGTATCGCGATCGGCTCGTTGAGATGTTGATCGACGAGATCCTGGACCATCATGCTACCCAACTGCAACGGCCAGAGCGTGAAGTGCGATTCATGCGCGATCGGAAATGGCAGTTCGATTATGCGTGGGTATCGCGCATGGTCGCGCTCGAGCTCGAGGGCTTTGGCCGGCATCAGCTGATGTATAGCGGCTTCGAGCGCGATTGCTGGAAGTACTCGTGGGCCGCGGCACTCGGCTGGAAAGTCGTGCGCCTCACCTACGCGATGCTCGAGAAAGATCCGGAGCAAGCGCGCGCACTCGTAGAGGCCGCCCTTGGAGTATGAGCCGCGCGCCTATCGCGATGATCCGCCGGCGGGCAGCCCCGCGGCGCTCCGGCTGGCGCTCGGCGCCATCAATCGCGCGATCGCGGGCGCGCGCGTCATGGGCCGCGATGCCGACGTCGAGCGGCTCAAACGCCGGCGCAAGGAGGTAAGCGCACAGCTCTGGTCACTGACCCATCCGCACAAGGAGGGCAAGAGCGAGTCGTCTCTAACCTACGCAATACTGTGCTATGACACGTCACAGCCGAGAAAGGGGAGTGGTCGCCGTGAAACCTGAGGATATCATCCCCAGGCCCCAATGTGGGCATGCAATGACCAACGTCGTGCGCCTGCAACAACGGCTGAAGGACGCGATTGGTGATGATGGATTGTGCTACGGGATCGCGTGTGAGGCCATCGAAGCCCTCCGCCGCGCCCAGGCCGAGAACGCCGACCTTCGGAAGCACCTGGATGACCCCACAGGCACCGACCTGCACTATCGGGCGCAGATTCGAGTGCGGCAGGACAAGATCCGCACGCTCACGGAGCGCCTGAAGGCCGCCGAGGCAGCGCGGAGGCGAGCTGCTGCTGGGAACGACAAACGCTCCGACGCTCCACCTCGCGCCGGGGAATGAGGTACATGCCCCTGAGACCATCGCCGCCGCCGACGAGGCGCGCGCGCAGATGGTTTCGCGCAATCAACGACAGCACCGCCTGCCGTGAGATCCCCAGCAGGCGGGCCGCCTGCGTGACGGTGAGGCTAGTGCTCACGACAGCGCGACGATGCAGTAGCCGGACGCCTGGTAGGTCCCATAGAGGTGCGCGGGCGTTCCTCGCCGCCGCCCCTGGGCGTGCCGCTCTGCCTCCGTCTCGGCGTCGTCGCGCTCGACGACCCCGACAAATGTCTCCGCGACACCGTCAGGTGTGTAATACAGGTTGCACATCTCGTCCGTGGATCTCGCCCTCTTGTCCGTGGATCTCGTCGGGATGTTCATTGATCTGCCCCCCATCCATGCGTTTGCGCCTCCACGATGCGATACGTCCCATGTTTCCACTCGTCGTCGAGGCAGCGTAACGCCTCGATGGCTCGCTCCGCCTCGCGTGTCGAATTCGCAGTCAACAGTATCGCCCGGCGTATACCACTCGCGGGTCGACTCATATTGGACCTCAACCCGATATCGGATATTCATTGTGATCCTCCCTCCGTCATCCATGTGTCTGTCGAGAGCACTGTACCATGGGATGTTGCCAGATGGCAATAGGGAATCTTTGTTCGGGGATCAACGCTGGGCAGCGCGGGAGCAGCCATGAGCGACTGGACCCCTGAACCGCGATGACCGCCCGCGAGTACGCGAACACGCTCATCCGCGCCTTCGAAGGTTGCCGACTCGAGGCCTATCAGGACCCGGGCGGCGTCTGGACGATCGGCTGGGGCGAGACCGCCGGCGGTATCCACGAAGGATTGATCTGGACCCAAGAACAGGCCGACACGACCTTAGCGCTACGCATCGCCACCCCGGAAACGGAAGTCCGCTCCTCCATCTCGTCGCTCGTCCCCGTGACCGACGCCATGATCGGCGCGCTCATCTCGTTCGGCTACAATGTCGGCGCCGGAGCGGAGCACACGAGCACACTCCTGCATCTGCTCAACACCGGCGACTATCTCGGCGCTGTGGGCCAATTCCGGTTGTGGGTCCATCAAGATACTGAGGTCCTGCCCGGACTTGTACGCCGGCGTAACGCCGAAGCACTGTGCTTTTTCACGGGCGTGGTCCACGCCTGGCGGGCGGCGCGGGAGGAATCAGTGATCGAGTAGTGAACAACTGTTGCCTCGTATGCCGCGGCCTGGTGGCACTCCGCAGAATCTCAAGCCCTGGCGCAAAGGCCAATCAGGAAATCCGAAAGGGCGACCGAAGTTGCCGCGGCGGGAGTGGCTCGAGTCGATCGAACCGCAGCTGCAGCAGCTCTTCGAGCGGATTATCGGAAGTGGCAAGATTAAAATGGCGACCCGGGCTCGAATCGCGATGTTCCTGGACGACAAACTGCACGGCAAGGCGAACGAGACGATCGATCTCAAGGGCGGGCCGATCACGATTCAGGTGACGGACGCGATGGGAAAGCGGTTCGAGGAGGCCGACCGGCACGATGGGTAGCCTCGAGCGCATGCTACGTCGGCAGCAGCCGCCGAAACAGGTGCGCAAGCCCGACGACTTCCAGCGGTGGATTCTTAGCCACCTCGATCGGCGCGAGGGCGCCGTCCCCGACATTGTGCCGCGGCCATTGGGCGATATTATCAAGGAGCTCGGCGTGCTCTATGACATCCTGCTCGCGCTCGTCGAGACGAATGCCGAGTTCGATCCGGAGAAGAACGCTCGCATCATGGACCGGTATGACAGCCTGGTCAACGAGTTTCGCGCCAGCTGGGCGTACGCGCGGCGCCGCGGGATCTCGCTCCATGGGCTTACGGCCGAGATCCAGCGGGCGGGGCTGCCGGTGCCGTGGTAAGCCAGCGCGCGAAGCTTGAGCAGCTCCTCACGGCCATCGCTGCCTATCACCAGCGGCTCGTCGAGATGATCGATGCCGGCGGGCCGCACGCACGCATGGTGGCGCGCATCACGATCGGGCTGCCGGAGTGGATCCAGCTGCGCGATACGGTGGCGCGCGTCGCGCCTCGGCCGAAATCCGACGCGCGTCGGAAACGGCCGGCATGAGCGATCGCTCATGAGTGATACTGCGGTGTTTCCGCTAGGCCTTGTCAGATGCGGGCTAGCGCACGATCTTTGTTTGCTTACTAGTCTCTTCCCGAAAAGAACGCGCAAAAGCTCGCGGCACACTATGACCTTGACGCGATCCGCCACCAGTGGATCGAGATGTGGGAGCCCGGCAGCGTGATCAAGGTCTATCCCAAGTGAGCGATCGCGCGTGACGCAGCTCGTCTCCTTCACGAACGGTCTCGTGATGACGCCGAAGCAGGAGCAGTTCGTCCTCACCAAATCCGCGTTTCCGTTCCTTGGCGGCGGGATCCGTGCCGGTAAGACGACGGCACTCTGCTGGCGGGGATATCTGTACTCGCTTCTGTATCCAGGCAACCGCGGGCTCCTCGGCCGCTACACGCTCACGGAATCCAAGGACACGCTGCTCCGTGAGTGGCGGAAGTGCATCCCCGAGGGCATGTACGAGATCGCGTCGGACGAAGGCGGCTGGATCATCACGGTGCGGACCAAGGGCGCGCCGTCGACGATCGAAATCCGGCCCCTCAGCGACTGGCAGCGGTTTGGGAGCGCGGAGTACGGCTGGTTCGGCATTTGCCAGGCGAACGATCAGCACATCACGCGCGACCTGTGGCGCTGGCTCACGGGGCGACTCACGTGGAAGCTGCCGAATGGCCGCCATCCCGAGTACACGGGCTTTGCCGAGGCGAACTCGGGGTCGCAGTGGATCATCGACACCTGGGGGCCGGGCGATCTGCGCGACCACAACGAGCCCGGCTATGAGGCGATCGAGATCTCGATGTTCGACAACGCGCCGAACCTGCCGGCCGAGTTCGTGGAATCGATGCGGACGAAACCGGAGTGGTGGAAGCAGTACTTCTTGTACATGTGCTGGAAACCGCTCACCGAGTTCGCCGGCACGCCAGTGTTCAAGGGCTACTTCAACCTCGATTTCCACGTCGCACAGCAGGACCTTGAGCCGTGGCCCGGCTGGCCCATTATCCGCGGATGGGATCTGCCGGGGCTGATCGGCACCGTCTGGTTCCAGCTCTCCAGGAGCGGCACCGAGTGTCAGGTGCTCCATGAATCGCTTGCCCGCGACGGCGAGGCAATCCAAGACGTCAAGCAGGCCGTGCTCGCGACGTCGCAGCTGCTGTACCCCGGCTTCAGCATGACCGACTACGCGGACCCGGCGGCGTGGACCAAGAGCCCGACCGATCAGCGGTCGTGTCAGGAGCTCTTGAAGCCCGAGATCCATCTCATCCCGGGCGAGCCGTCGGCTAGTCGGCGCCTGGAAGCAGCGCGAAAGTGGCTGACGCGCACAAACGCCGGCCGGCCGGCGCTCCGAATCGACCATCGGTGCCAGTACATGGTCGGCGGCTTCGCGGGCGGCTACGCGTGGAAGCAGATCGCGGGCAAGACCGTGCTCGAGCCGCAGAAGAACGTGTACAGCCACGTGATCGACGCGTTCCTGCACGGCCTGGCGGCCATGACCGTGAACGACATGACGCCGGCGGAGCTCCGGCGCGCGATGGGCCCGGCCGGGCCGCTCATCCCGAACGAACAGGACTTCGCGCCCGTGCGGCGAACAACCGGCGCCGTGTTTCGACACGCCCCTCGAGGCCGGTACGTCTCATGAGGAACCCTTCGTGATCGATCGCGCGAAGGCGGCGCTCGGGATCGGCGCCAAGAAGCCCGCATTGACGACGGCGCCCGAAGTTGTCACGATCGAGTCTGAGGCGCCGTCGGCACCGTACCGCGGCGGCTTCGGCAAGCGCCTGTCGGTCTATGCGGATCCGGACTCGCCTGTGCCGGCGCCAAAAGACGCGCTGTTGCAGAAGCTCGTCTGCTGGAGCGCGGACCCCATCCCCTATCCCATCGTGCAGCTCGACTGCGACGGCCACGAGGTCGATATCGTGCTGACCAACGATGGGATCGCGTACATCCACCGGCCGACGCTCGAGGAGCACCGGCAGATCCGTGAGGCGCCGGACACGATCGGGCACGGTGGCCGCGGCCGGTTCGTGCCGTGGGCGCAGATCAGCAAGGTCGAGGTAACCCCGTGAGCGATCGCGCATGAGCACGCCCCCGCCCAATCCGCAGCCGCCCTGCCGCGTCCGCGTGATCATGCTGTGCAAGCCGAATGAGCACGGCACGCTCGTGGTGCCGCGCCAGCATCAAGAGATCAACGACGAGATCGCACAGATGGAGAACGACGGCTGGCTCGTGGTGAACGTCGACCAGGCCCGCGTGGTGCTGCAGCGGCCGATGGAGATCCGACCGGCCATCAAGACGCTCGCCGTACCGATGCGCACACAATGACGCCGACGCCGACGCAGGAGGCGGGACCGGCCGACGTCGCGAGTGCGCCACCGGCGCCCGGTCGGCTCGCGTCCCGTCTCCTGCAGGTGGTCACGCGCATGCAGCATTGGCAGCTGATCGGCACCGTGTCTGAACCCAGCGCGTTCGACCGCGACGTCGCGATCGCCATCATCGAACTCACCCAGGCGGTACTCACCCTTGCCAGCACGAGCGGTCAGTCTCCAGAAGTACACCAGTCCTGAGAACACCCCCGACAGCCGCACGGCGATCAGCGGCCGCGACGGCCGCGATCTCGTGGAGAATCCGCGGCACCGCCGGCTCGTCGATCACTGCCGGCGCTTGATCGATCTCTCCGAGCAAACGATCGCGGCGCGGTGGTCGCAGTGGCAGGAGATCGACAAGCGGCTCCGGTGCTACGTCGACCCCACGGAGGTCGACGATCTCACTGGCCGGCAGCTCAGGCCGCACGACGTCAAGGTCACCCTTCCCATCAGCTACGCGATCCACCAGAACCAGACGGCGTACACGTACACCCTCCTCACCAGCCAGACGCCGATGATGCCCGTGGAGGCGCGCAAGCCCGACGAGCTGATGGCGGCGCAGCTCATGGAGGAAGTGCTCGACTACGATCTCGATCAGGACAACGGGCGCCTGAAGCTGTACAACTACATCCACGACATCACGAAGTACGGGCTCGGCGCCGTGCAGGACGAATGGTGCGAGTCCTACCAGACGCGCACGGTGCGCGAGGACGAGCCGGTCGAGTTCTTCGGCATGACGATGTCGCGCCAGCGCGTGTACCGCAAGCAGGTGCGCGTCCGGAACGGCAACACGACCTGGAACATCGACCCCTACATGTACATCTTCGATCCCCGCCAGCCCGCCGGGCTCGTCCAGCGCGGCGACTACACGGGGTACGCCTGGTTCCGGTCGTGGCAGGAGCTCAAGCAGGGCGAGCTCGACGGCACCTACCAGAACGTCGATTACATCGAGCCGTGGGCGCGCGAGCGCGCGGGGTCCGCGTTTCAGACATCGGTCCGCTACGACACGCTCGGGTTCCCGGCGACCTGGGACCAATCGCTCGGCGAGGACGACCGCGGGTACGTGATGGGACATACGCTCTGGGTCCGGATCCGGCCGACCGACTTCGACCTCGGCCCGGGCTCGGAGCCGGAGATCTGGGTCGTCACGCTCGCCAACTACACGACGGCGATCCGGTGCGAGCGCTGGGACTACGACTACGGCGAGCACCCGGTCTCGGTCGGCGAGTACCACTTCGACGGCTACTCGCCGTTCAACCAGGGCGCGACCGAGATCTTCCAGCCGCTCCAGGACCTGGCCGACTGGTTCGCCGGCGCCCGCATGGACAACATGAAGAAGACGATCAACGACATGTTCGTCGTGAACCCATCGCTCCTGAACCTCAACGATCTGCGCGCGCCCGGGCCGGCGAAGTGGCTCAGACTCTTGCCGAACGCGTGGGGGAAGCCGAACGCGGCCGCGGAGGCGATCCAGCAGCTCAAGGTGCAGGACATCACGGGCGTGTTCGACGTCGAGATCCAGCAGATCCAGACGATGATCACGCAGGCGTCCGCGGCGATCAATCCGGACATGGGCATCAAGACGGCCACGAAGTCGCGCGCAACCGTGTTCGCCGGCCTCATGCAGATCGCGCAGATGCGCGGCAAGGTCGTGGCGCAGATCCTCAGCCAGCAGGGCATCCGGCCGTGGATGCGCCACCTCGTCTCGAACATCCAGCAGTTCCTTGACGAGGAAATGTTCGTCAAGATCACGGGGGACAAGGCGGCGCGCATGGGGCTCGACCCGTACAAGAGCCACCTCATCGCGGTGTCGCCCGAGGACATCCAGGGCGTCTTCGACTTCCCCGTTCACACAGGCGATCTCCCGCCGGATCCGATGCGGAACGTGCAGACGTGGCAGCAAGTCATGCTCGCCGTCGCCCAGAATCAGATTCTCATGCAGCGGTTCAACCTGATCGAGATCTTCAAGCAGCTCTTGTACTCGGCCGGAATCAAGAACATCGAACCGTTCATGGTGAAGAGCCAGGTCATGCCGGACGAGGAAGTGGCGAAGCAGACACAGGCCGGGAATCTCGTGCCCCTGCCCGGGCAGCCGGGCGGCGCCTCAGGCGAGCAGCCGGGACAACCGGGCCGGCCGCGGCCGATGCGGGCGCCCGTGCGGCGCGTCACGGCGCGTCAGCCGCAACCCGCCGGCGTTGGCGGGCTAGCGGCGAACCTGATACCGATGGGTGTCGGTGCCTGATATTGACGCCGATGCACTGCACGTGGAAGCCGCATCATCACCGGTCGTGCCTCAGGTACGCCACGCGCGTTGCGATCCTCGGCGACGGTTGCGAGGAGATCCACCGCGAACCGGTGCTCGGCCTGTGCGATGAGTGCTATCAGGCCTTCTGGCGCGAGCGCGATCGACATCGGTACACCGCGCACAGCTGGGTGATGATCTACCCCGTCTGGTACTGGGACCGAATCCGTGCCGCGTCCTAGGCGCACCGATGGCGATCAGCCGGTCACGAACAACGAGGAGCTCCAGCTCATCACGCAGACGATGGCGACGCCCGGCTGGAAGCTTCTGCTGCTGCGCTGGGAGGGCGTCAAGCAGGCGCTCATTATGGACCTGCAGGATGATCTCCGGCAGGGCCGGCCGATCCACGCCATGCTGCGCCAGTTCGCGCTCGACACCGCGACGCGCATACTCGATGATCCGAAGCAGCATCGCACCTCGCTCGAGGCCATCGTCGCGCACGAGGTCGATCAGCGCGCCGAGTTGATCCAAACGCTCCAAGGAACGCCATCGCAGGCCGCACACGGGAGGGATAGCGTATGAGCACCGGGCCCGACTACGAACTGAACCGCACCGAGGAGACACCGCCTGAGGAGACGCCGCCGGCGCGGACGGAGACCCCATCCGCCGAACCGGAGCCCGATCTCCGCGACGTCATCAAGAAGCTCAACGAGACGAACGGCCGCCTGCAGCAGGACAATGCCGAGATGCGGCGGCGCCTCGAGGCGATGGAGCTGCGCACGTACACGCCAGCGCCGGCGGATGGTGGCGGCCGCCAGCCCGGCGGAGGCGGCGAGACCGATGCGCTCGACAAGTACATCCTGGATGGGCTCGAGGCCGATGAGCGCGACGCGCCGTGGACGGGGACGCTGCTGAAGACGATCAAGCGCGTCGCGCCCGTGTTCCGCGACGTCGCGGCCCAGCAGGCCCGGAACGCCCAGGCCGCGGCGAAGGTGGACGAGGACTTCTACGGCTTCCTGCTCGAGCGCTGGGGCACGGACGTAACCCCGCGGGCGATCCGCCGGATCGAGCGCGAGTATGGCAAGGACATCGGCGAGCTCAGCCGCGCGATCGTGCAGCTCCCAAACGGCCAAGTACGGGCCGAGTACGCGACGGACTACACGCGCTCGTTCGAGCCTGTGGCGGAAGCCCTGGAACGCCGGTTCAACATGGCCGAGCGCGACATCCAGCCGCGGCGCACGGAAGCACGGGCACCCACGGGCGATCGCGGCGGCGGCAGCCGGCCCGGCGGCGCCAGGCCCCGGACGAAGCAGAGCGAGGTCTCGGATTTCGTGAAAGAGGTCCAAGGCATCTAGGAGGAGTTTCTTGAGGCCCGTCGTACCATCGGTACTCGACTCGAACGCTGAGTAATGACCGCCGGTGCGCGGTTGGGGCCTTGCGAGGCTCCGGCTCCCGCCGCCAGCGGTCCAGGAAATCGTCAGGCCCATAGCTCGCACGTGAACGGCCGGGGCCATGCGTGGCCCCCGGGCACCCTCCGTACGGCCCTTGCGAGGGCACGGCTGAGGCGGACGCCACCGGGATCGGTGCGCAACTCTCACCGACGAGGTGTTCGCCATGCCACTGGCTGTGCTCGGCCTCCGCGGCTCCGGTAGTTACAGCGCCGCGGAACGGCCCCAGAGCTACCGCGAGACGATCCTGCTGCTCTTCCCGAACGGAAAGGCGCCACTCACGGCGCTCCTGAGTAAGCTCCGCAGCCAGCCCGTCGACGACAACACGTTCCACTGGTTCGAAAAGGACGTGCCGGTGCAGCGCGTCGCGGCAACGGCATCGTTCACGAACACGGCGACCACGATCAACGTCGCCGACAGCTCGATCTTCCGGTCCGGCCACGTGATCATGGACGAGTCGACGCTGGAGAAGATGCTCGTCACGGCCGACCCCACGATCTCGACCCAGATCACGGTCCAGCGCGGCTTCGGCACCACGTCGGCGGCCGCATCGGCCGGAAGCTCGGACGAGCTCTTCATCATCGGCAACGTGAACGCGGAGGGCGCGAGCTCGCCGAACGTGGTGTACTACAACCCGTCTGTGCCGCAGAACTTCACGCAGATCTTCCGCAACCCGCTCTATCTCACGCGCACGGCGATGAAGACGCGGCTCCGCACCGGCAACGCGCGCGCGGAGGCGAAGCGGGAAGCGCTCGAGCTCCACTCCATCGAGATGGAGAAGGCGTTCATCTTCGGCGAGCCCTACCAGGCCACGGGCGCGAACGGCGAGCCCATGAACGCGACGGGCGGGGTTGTGTCGTTCCTCGGCGCCGACGCGACGTTTACGAATATCTGGGACTTCAGCACGACCGTCTTCAACATCGCGAACTGGGAGAACACGCTGCTGAACGTCATGAAGTACGGCAACACGGAGAAGCTCCTGCTCGCCGGCGGCGTGTTCATCAACCAGCTGAACCAGATGGTGAAGAAGGTCTCGACGATGAACGTGGTCCCGGGCGACCGCACGTACGGCATGCAGCTTACGCAGTACGACACCCCGTTCGGCGTGCTGTACATCAAGATCCACCCGCTGTTCAGCATCCATCCGGTGTTCCAGAGTTACGGGCTCGCGCTCGACCTCGACAAGCTCGTGTTCAGGTACATCGACGACACCGACTATCGGCCGAACATCCAGAGCCCCGACACGGACGGCGAGAAGGACGAGTGGCTCACCGAGGCCGGGCTCGAGGTGCAGCACCAGAAGGCGCACACGTGGGTCAAGAACGTCACCACGTTCCAGCCCTAGCGCCGTGACGCTCTGGGAGCTCTTGTTCCGGCAGACGATGTGGGGCCGCGCTCGGCGCGGGCCGCGGCCCCGCTACACCTGGCGCCGGGGTCAGCTGTGGGTCGACGGGCTCGCGGTACCGCTCGCCGGCGGCTCGGGCGAGAACGCGCGAATCGATCAGCTCGTCAACGCGCGGCGCGCGACCGGCGGCTACGCGGACTGCCCGAACCCGGCCGGCGTCAACGCGACGCTCGGGTATCTGCAGACGATCGGGACGCGCTACTACACGATCTACGCGATCCTGACGCCCGGCACGGGCGCGACGACAGCGAGCTGCACGTTCACAATGCAGGTGAGCCCCGTCGGCGGTGTGCCGACCTCGACGCAGTGGATCAACCTGCCGACGTCGCTCATGGCGAGCCAGACGCTCAACAGCGGTACGCCGAACGCACTCGTGGCGTTCACGGCGCCGTTGTTCAAGATCCGGATCAACGTGAGCGCGTACACGCAGGCCACCAACAACGACGACCAGCTGAATGTGTGGCTGCAGAGTGAGAACTAAGGCGCGATCGCGCTGCTGTGATTGCGAGGTGATGGGCTGATGCAGGTCACGTTCCTGTGCGAGCAGTGGCCGGCCTACGGGGTCGGCTTCCCGGACGGCCGCATGGTGAGTTTCCAGCACGGCGAGCTCACGCTCGACCGGCCCGAGGACATCGCGGTGCTGCGCCGGCACCCGCTCTACGGCGTCCGCATTTTCGAGGCGGCGCCGGAGGGGCCGAGCGACACGCTCCTCGTCGACGCGTCGGACCGAGAGGCGCCCGCCTCCCCGGGCGACCAGGCCGTCCCGCTGCCGGAGACGATGGTCCGCCTGGACGGCCAGAAGATCCTCTGCCCCGAGTGCGGCCCGGACGTGAGCCCCGACTTCCCGACGCCGGCGGCGCGCGACGCGCACCGGCTGCGCGTCCACGGTGTGACGCTCGCTCCGATGCCGGGCGCGATCCCGACCCCGCAGCCCAAGCCGCGGCGGAAGAAGATGATGGCGCCCGCGGCGCGGCTCAGCAAGATGCGGTAACGCGCACCACTCACAGGAGGCACGCACATCATGGCCACCGAGAAGAAGCGCCGCGTCGATTCGATGCACAGCCACGACAGCGATCACGCGCCGGTCCAGGACCTCGGCCCCCAGCACCGGCCGATCCTCGCCGACGGCAAGGGCCTGAATGGGATCGGTCACGGGGACGACCGCCACTACACCGACATCCTCCGGCCCGCGGCCCCGCAGCCGGACGGCTCCACCGAAGCGACCAGCTACTCGACTACGCTCGGCGAGACCCACGCCGTCGATAACACGATGGGCATCCACGACGTCGGCGTGCACATGGGCAAGCGCCCCGGCAGTAAGCGGCGGACCGGGTAGCCGCTGATGCCGCGGCGTCAGGGCAAGACGAAGCGCGTGACGGTGCCGTCGCCGGCAGTCGTGGAGGTCAAGGTGTCGCCACCGACGATCCACGGCGTGCCGATCCGGTACGGGTATCCGTTCCGGTCGGTCGAGCAGCAGTTCGAGGCGCGCGTCGGCCCCTACTCCAACTTCGAGGGCGGGTTCGAGCTCGACGAGCGGATGCCCAACATTGGCGAGGCGCGATCGTGCCCGAGCTCGAGCGATGCCGCGCGGCGGCCCGCGATGAACCGGCTCGTGAAACCCCGCTCCGGCGATCGGGCGCAGTAGCCATGCCGTTTCGGTCGGAGAAGCAGCGGCGGTTCATGTGGGCGCAGCACCCGGATATCGCGCAACGGTGGGTCGACGAGGGCGCCAAGAGCAAGGGCCTGCCGACCTACACGCACCACGGCGGCTCGACGTCGCCGGAGCGGGCGCGACAGTACGATAGCCACTCAGACTCGCATCGGAACCGCCGGCGCGCGGACGTGATGCGCATGAAACGGGGGAAGCGAGCATGAGTCCGGTCCTGCCCTACGGCTCGGTCGGTGACGACATCCTCGATTTCGGATCGAGTGCGGCGGTCGCCGCGGCCACCACGACCTACCTCGGCCCGATCGGGCATCAGACCACGGCCGGGAACGCGGCGATCCCGATGCCGTGGGGCGGGACCTTGCGCTTCCTGCAGGTCCGCTGCGCCACGGCCCCCGGCGCCGGGCAGACGGTCACGTTCACGGTATTCCAGAACGGTGTTGCGACGTCGCTCACGGCGCAGGTCGCCGGGACGAACACGCAGGCGGCGGACGACCAGCACGAGGTCGCGGTCAACCAGGGCGACATCATCACGGTCCAGGCAGTCACGAGCGCCAGCGCGGCGTCGAGCTTCTTGTTCGCGATCTGCAGCCTGTTGGCGTGAGCGTGCGTGGCGACGTTCGATCAGCTCCTCACCGAGGTCGAGCAGAACCTCAACCGCAACCAGTGGTTTGACGCCTCCGGCGCCAACATCACGACGGCGTACCTGTCGTCGTTGCTCAACAAGGCGATCCACCAGCTCGAGCGGCTCTTCCTGACGCCGCTCCAGACGTTCACGTATCAGTTGCAGCTCGTGGCGCAGCAGCAGGTCTACCCCCTGCAGTCCGCCGGCACGACGCTCGCTTACCGGGGCACGCGCGGGATCACGATCCCGAACCAGGTCGCGCTCACCGCGAACGTCGGCATGAACGGCTGGCGGGTCAACTACCTGCCGCACGAGCAGGCGCGCGTGAAGTACCAGCTCGTGCCCCAGAACCAGGTCCTGCCCGGGCCGCCGTACGACTACTCCATCTTCTCATCGCCGCAGCAGCTGAGCGGGCCCGCGATGTTCAGCGGAACGCCCTCCGGCACGGGCGGGGCGTTGCCCGCCGGCACGTACTTCTGGACGCTGACCGCGATCGTGAACGGCGTCGAGACGCTCTGCGCGACCGAGTACACGACCACGCTCACCGGCGCGACCAGCAAGGTCCAGTTCACGTGGACCGCGTACGCGAATGCGCTCCTCACCGGCTACAACCTGTACCGCGGCACCGGGAGCGGGCTCGAGAACGTGTTCTACACGCTGCCGAGTAGCGCGACGTCGTTCACCGACACCGGCGCCGCGGCTCCGTTCGGCTCGCCGCTCGTGCCGCCCGGCGGCGGGACGCCCGTGCCCGCGTATTGGGTGTGGCCGGTGCCGAATCAAGCGTACTTCGCGAACGTCGATCAGGATGTGTTCCTGCCGGACCTTGTCGCCGGCCTCGGTCAAACCAACTGGTTCACGGTGTACGCGCCCGACGCGCTCGTCTACGACGCCACGCTCAAGGCCGCGGCGTCGCTCAAGGACCAGACCGCGATGGCGGTCTACGGACCGCTGCGGGAGCAGGCCTGGGAAGCGGCCGCCTCGGCGATGAGCGGGCTCCAGTTCAGCGAAGAGACGGCGCAGTCGGTGGAGATGGGCTAGCGCGATGGCCTGGCCGCCGACCTGGTCGACGTCGAACCCCGCGGACAACTCGCAAGAGTCGATCTTCCCGGCGCTCAACCGCGCGGACAAGACGGCGATCCAGACCGTGCTCGGCATGCTCAACTCGTTCGGTACGCCGACGGCGGGCATGCGCTTCACGCAGATCAACGACGAGCACTACCTCACGTTCAACTCGAGCTACAACGGGTCGACGTGGAGCTGCGACAACACCTCGCTCGCCGCGTACGGCTGGCGCTGGAACGCGAGCGCCGGCACGTTGGAGGCCGTCTATCACGCCGCGACGTCGGGCACCTGGACCGATACGCAGTGGAGTGCGAGCTCGTTCATCTCCGGCGGCACCCTCACCGGCGGCGTGCCGACCGGGACGGTGGTGCCGTTCGCGGCCGGGACGGCGCCGACGGGCTGGGTCAACTGCGACGGCTCGAGCTACAGCACGACGGGCGCGATGGCCACCCTGTTCGGCGTGATCGGCTACACGTACGGCGGGAGCGGCGCGAACTTCAACGTCCCGAACATGCAGGGGAACGTCCCGGTCGGCCAGGGCGGCGGCTTCAGCCTCGCCGGCGCGGGCGGCGAGCAGCAGCACGTGCTCACCCAAGCCGAAATGCCGAGCCATAGTCACTCCAGCAGCCATTCATGGAATTCGCCCGCGGGACCGCCACAGGGGAGCAACACCGGCGGCGGGTCCGGGTTTGTTTCTGGCTCTACCGAGACCACCGATTTTTCGCTGACGATCAATAACACCGGCGGCGGCGGCGCGCACAACAACATGCAGCCGTACCTCGTGCTCAACTACATCATCAAAACCTAGCCGATGCCGACGATCGCGATCGACAACCTGGCGCTCTCGCTCAACGCCGAATTCGCGAGCGACCCGCGCCGGATCGGCACGCAGGGCTTCTACGCCGCGCTCAACGTCCAGGCCGACCGCGGCACGGTGAAGAAACGGCCGGGCCTGCAGAGCGTGATCTCGGGCCTCACCGGCACGACCGTGCTGATCGCGCCGTTCGTGGACTCGAGCGAGAACAGCTGGATCATCATCTGCACGACGACCAAGCAGTACAGCTATAACCCGACGACGCTCACGCTGACCGACATCACGCACGCGGGCTACAGCGCCTCGATCACGGCGCCGGTGCGCGGGGTGAGCTTCGTCGGCAAGTTCTTCATGTCCACGCCCGGGGCGCTGTACTACTGGGACGGCGTCGCCGCGACGTTCCAGACATTCGCCTCGGGCTCGCCCGAGTCGGCGCTCGACCTGCTCAACTTCTTCAACCACCTGATCATCGCGAACGTGGTCACCTCGGGCGGCGTCTTGGATCCGTGGCAGGTCGCGTGGAGCGACTTCGGCAACGGCACGAACCTCACGACCGGGGACGCGACGCAGATCGAGGTGCGCGACAACGCGGACTTCATCACCGGCCTCGGCAATTTCATCCAGAACGGCGTGCTGTACAAGTCGGACTCGCTGTACATCGTCTCGTTCATCGGCGCGCCGCAGTTCTACGCGTTCGACCGCCGGCACGACTCGATCGGCTGCATCGCCACGGGCTCGATCCAGGACTTGCCGATCGGCTGCGGGGCCTTGTGGCGGGACGACTACTACATCTTCAACGGGCTCAGCCCGCAGGGCGTTGGCGGCAACTACCGGCGCAACTTCTTCGCGTCCACGAACCTGTCGTTCATTCAGGCCGCGTTCAGTTGCAAGGACGTGCCGAACGAGACGCTCTACCTCTTCTTGCCGGACGCGAGCTTCACGTCGGCGACGCCCGTGTTCAACTGCCATGTCTGGAACTGGCGCTACAACACGTGGAACCAGTACGATTACGTGCCCGGTGGCGGCCAAGTGTCTGCCGCCGGCAGCGGCATGTTTCTCCGCGTCGGCCGGACATGGAACCAGGCGACGTACGCGTTCAGCGCGAGCCCGTATCGGTTCAGCGACGGGTCGACGTCGGCGTTCGGCTCGTTCCTGCTCGGCGGCGCGACCTCGGGCAAGATCTACCAGGTGGCGCAGTCCAACCCCATCTACACCGACGACGGCACGCCCTACGACAGCTACTTCCAGCTCGGTCTCATCGACTTCGGCCAGCCGTACCCGGCGCGAAAGCAGGTCACGAAGTGGGACGTCATGGTGACGCCGCAGGCGTCCGGCTCGCTCGCGGTGTCCGAGGTGTCGAGCGACGACGGGATCACGCTGACGACCGCTCCGACGCAGTCGCTCGCGATGAATGCATCAACGCCGCAAGCGTGGGAGATCCCGGCCCAAAAGACGGCCGTCTATCACGCGATGCGCGTCGACGACCAGGCGGGCACGGTCGCCTGGGAAGTGCGCCAGATCGTCGCGGACGTGCAGCTCGCGGGGGCGCGGTAGTGACGAGGTCACGCTGATGGCGCGCATCCAGCAGTCCACGAACTACGTCCCGCGGGCCAAGAATTTTCCGACCGCCGTGCTGGACCAGGTCACGGATCCCACGGTGCGGTCGGCCCTGCAGGCGATCATGCAGAACGACGACCAGTGGGCGCAGCAGGTCGCGCACTGGGCGAACAACGCGCTCGGGCTCAAGACATTCACGGGCTCGAAATCCGGAACCGATTACCCCATCACATCGACGTCACTCGCCCAGGTCGACGGCACGAATCTCGCGACGACCATCATCGTGCCGTACGGCAACAACCTCTTGCTGCGCGCGACCGGGATGGGCTATCAGTCCGCCGGCGGCGCCACGCTCACGATCGCGCTCACGGACGGCGCGACGGTGCTCAACGAGACGATCGTGAACGTGGTCTCGATCACGCCCTGGGTCGTCGAGGTCCCGTTTGTGGGCGACGGCATGAGCCACACGTTCGAGCTGCAGGCCGCGGTCAGTAGCGGGACCGGCCATCTCGTGAACCAGGCGACGCAGTTCATCGTGTTCTCGATCCTGACGCAGCCCGCGGGCGGCGAGGCGGTGACATGAGGAGCGATCGCTCCGAGTTCACCCTCGAGCGTGTGGACCGCGATACGGTCGCACTATTGGATCCCGTGCTCAGGGAAGCGCTCGCGTCGATCCCGCCGGACTGGCATTGGACGTACGACGAGGTCGTGCGCATGGCCGGTGACTGCTGCGGGTACGTGCTCGCGCTCACGGTCCGGGGCCGGCCCGCGGGCTACCTGATGGCGCAGCTCGTCTGGGATCCGCGCTCCCAAGTTCTGATCGGCATGGTGCACCACAACTACGTCGCGCGGCCGTACCGCGGGGCGACGCGCGGGTTCTGGCTCCGCGCGCAGGCGATGGTTGAAGTGTGGGCGCGAGGCCGCGGGGCGCGCTTGTTGGGGTGTCTCGCGTACCCGCGGTGGTCGCGCATCCTGCAGCGGCTCGGCTGGGAGTATCGGGGGACCTTGCCGCAGGGCGACTATCTCGTGTGGCCGGTACGGAGCAGCGATGGCCATTGACCCCGGATTGGCGGCGATCCTGGCCCAGCTCGCGGCGGGTGGCGGCACCGGCACCGCGCAGTCGACGCCCACGCCAACGACGCCTGTGCCGCAGACGGGGAGCAGCGGATCCGGCGGTCCGTTCTCGTTCGCGCAGGCGTTCCAGGCGCTCCTCCCCTACCTGTCCATGTTCATGCAGCAGGGCGGGCTCGGCGGCAATCTCGGACAAGCCGCGGGACAGCTCGAGACGAATCCCGCGAGCATCGGGGTCAACCTGACACCGCCGCCCGCCAACAACCCGAACTACAACCAGGCGCAGGTGACGCCACAGGCCGCTCCGAGCGGGATCAGCTCGGCGCTCGCGCCGCAGGGGAACCAGGTGCTGTGGAGCCCGCAGCAGGGCGAGTACATCCAGCAGATCCCCGGCAATCCCGGCGCCGATCTCAGCCTGGCCACGGCCTACAACCAGAGCGTGCGGCCGGGCGGGAGCAACGCCTGATGGGCGGGCCATCGGTCCAGTCGGTCCCGGGATCGCAGTCGAGCTTCCCGACGCAGCCGGCGCAGCTCCAGGGCCTCGGCACCGCCATCACGGGCCAGGGCACCGCCGTCGCGCCGCAGATCTCGGCCGGGGGCCCCCCATACAACTACCAGCTCACGGCCGGGCTCAGCCCGAACCAGTCGGCCGGGATCGGCATCGGGAACGCCCTCGCGCAGCAGTCGGTGGCCGGGGTCCCGCTCGCGAACGCGCAGCTCTTGCAGGCGGCCGGTGGCGCCAATCTGCCGGCCACGAACCCGTACATCCAGCAGATCCTGGCCTCGATGAACCAGCAAGAGAACCAGCAGATCTCGCAGATCGAGAACCAGTGGGGCGGCGCCGGTCAGGGAATTTCGACCGGCCTGGCCAACGCGCTTGGCCAGCAGAACGCCGCCTATGGGGGCGCCGTCGGCAACCTCGAGCTCAACGCGTACAACCAGCAGGCGGCGCTGCAGCAGCAGGCCGTCCAACAAATCCTCAATCAGGCGCAGCAGGGCTACCAGAACGTCATGGCGGGCGGTCAGGTGGAGCAGAACACGCAGCAGGCCGCCTACCAGGCCGCCTACCAGCAGTGGCTGCAGCAGCAGGGCCAGGGCACCCAAGTCCTCAGCGAGCTCATGCCGCTCGTCGAGGAAGCGTTCGGGCAACAGCCGGTCGACAATATCGTGAGCCCATCGTTCGGGAGCCAGCTCCTCAGCGCCGGCGCGACGCTCGGCGGGGCGCTGTTGAGCAACCCGAACTTCCTGTGATGAGGATCCTCGCATGCCGGTGACCTACATCCAGGATCCGATGGGCCTCCAGGCCGCCGCCCAGGGCATCGCTGCGGGCCTCCAGCAGCGCCAGCAGCGTGACTATCTCGGTTTGCAGACGGCGCAATCGGATCTGCAGACGGTCGTGCAGCAGATCCAGTCGGGCCAGCTCTTGGGCGACGCGGCGCAGCGGGCCTACAACGACGCCGTCAACACGGTGAACGCTTACCGGATGCGGCTGAGGTTGCCGATGGTGCCGGGCGGCACGACGACGACACCGCCCGCCGGAGGCGTGGCGCTCAATCCCGGCGGCGGGTCCGGTCAGGTCTTCGCGCCAGCCGGGAATCAACCGCCGGGAAAGGCCATTCCGGTCGAGGGCACGACGATCGGAACGGGCATCGATACGGCAACTGGCCAGCCTGTCACCTACTCGGGCGGCACGTTTGGAGCGGTTCCCGGAGCACCGACCCCGATGGCCGGTATCACCGGAGGCACGGTGCCGCCACAGAGTGCCCCAGGAGGCCCCTTAGCGGGCCTAGGACGCCTGTTTGGGCGCACACCCGTTCCCCAACCCTCCCCCCAGCAGCGGGCCGCCGTGGCGGCGCTCCAGACCACCATGCCGGGTGTCGCGGCGGCGACCCAGCCGGTGACGACCTATCAGGCGCCGCCCGGGAACATGTGGGCGCAGCCGATCACGAACCTGCCGCAGGGCACCCAGGACGCCATCAAGTCGGCCGTCGGCGACCAGGAGTGGGAGCTCATCAAGGGCGGCTCGCTCGCCGACGCCGTGAAGTTCGACCCCTCGATCGCGTGGGCGATCCGCGGGAACCGCATGGGCGGCCAGACGCTCGGCGACATCGTGCCGGGACTCAAAGGCGCGCTCGCGCAGACGCCGCTCTATCCCACGTTCATCGACACGAAGACGGGCGGGCTCAACTGGACGGCGATCAACGGGGCGCTCCGCGCCTCGGGCCAGGAGCCGATCCAACCGGACCAGCAGGCGACGATCGACATCCGGAAGCAAGGGGTTGAGGGCGCTGCGGCAGGCCGTGCGTACACGGAGATCGCCGGGAACATCAGCCGCGCGGCCGAGAATGCGCGGGCCATCCTCGGCAAGACCTATACGACGGACGCGCAGGCGCAGGCGGCTCAGCGGCAGGCGCACACGATCCTGCAGCAGGCCCGAGACGCCATTCAACGCGCCCAGACGGCCGGCACGATCACGGCGCAGCAGGCCGACGACCTTCGGGCGTCGTTGCCGCAATCAGGCGGCCCCATCAATGTGCGACCGATCCGGCAGCCGCGGGGCCCGCAGCCGAGCGGCTGGACCGGGAGCGGCGTCCCCGCCGATGGTGGCGGTGGCGCGGCCGGCGGCGCCGGGGAAGGTGTGTCAGGGAGCGGGAGCGTCGTATTCATCGAGCGCAACCCGAAGACGCATTCGACGCGATACCACTGGGGAAGTCCCGCGGGGCCCGTCATGTCATGGTCGGAGATCGCGCATCAGATCGGGACGCTCCCGCCGGGACCGCAACGCGATGCCGCCTTTGCGTCGATCGGCATCACGACGCCGGCGCAGCAGAAGCAGTTTCTGCCGAAGACCTCGACGCAGAAAACCCCGCAGGCATTATTGAACGCTGCGCGGCAGGCGCTCGCGGCTGCGGTGCAAGCCTTTCCGATCACGCCGCCATCGAGTCCCGGCGGTCAGACGCAGATTCCACAGCAAGTGCAAGCAGCCCTCGATGGGCTCTACAAGGCCGCACAGGCGGCCGGCATGAGCATGGCGCAAGCGCGGGCCTGGGTGCAGCAGAACTATCCCCAGCTCGCTCCCTTGGCGCAAGGCCCCGCCGCGGCGCCGTCAGCGCCGACGCCATCACCGCGCCCAGCGACGCCAGCGGCCGCACCGAGTCAGCGCGCGACGCAGGCGGCCACCATCTGGAAGCAGACCAAGACGAAGATCCCGGCCGCATCGTGGGCCAACTTCACGCCGCAAGAGCAGCAGTGGCTGCAGCAACAGGGCGTCGAGCATGAGTAGCGGCCCGGACCCGTACGCGCACCTGTTTGCGACGCCACCGGCAGCGCCGCCGCAATCGAAGGCGGATCCGTACGCGCATCTGTTCACGACGCCGGCGCCGGCAAAACCGCCTGCAACATCACCGGTCAAACCTGAGGACACGGTGCTCGGCGTGCTGCCTGGGATTGCTCGTGGTATCGCCCGCGTCACAGCACCTGTGATCGGTGAGATGCAGAATGTTGGCGGAGCTATCACGAAGTGGGCTGCCACGTCTGATGTCGGCCGTGCGCTGTCCACGAAGACCGGGCAGGCTGTTGTGAAAGCGGTCAAGGGAGCGTGGGGCAAAGCGTGGACGACAGTCAATCAGGCTGACGCCAAGGGCGCCAAGGGCATCGAGAACACGCTGACGGGCGGCGCGGGCTACGAGCACATCATGCTGCGCCAAGGCATGGATCCGGTCGGCGCCAAGGTGAACGCGGCACTGCTGCGCGGCATTATGGACCCGAGCACGTTGCTGGCAGCGCCCGGCATCGTGTCGAAAGCGTTGACGATCGGAACGAAAATCGCCGGCGTGACGATAGACCTCGCGCGCGCGAGCGGCATGACCGAGCCCGTGGCCAAGGCTGTCGGCGCTGCGGGCAAGGCATTGCTGCAACATCCGATCACCGGGCCGAAAATCCAGCAGGCCGCTGAGCAAATCGCGAACGCCACGCGCATCGTGAACTTTGCGCTCAACAAGTATGCCGGCACGCCACCCGAACTGCGTCGCGCCGTGAACGATTACTACGCGGGGTTGCGCATCGAAGTCGGCGATGCGCTGCATAACCAGGCCGAGATTCACGCCCTGCCCCTTAGTCCCGGCGATCGCACGCTCATCACGAATGTCATCGAAGGCGTGGCACCGGCGGAAGCGTTGCCGCAGCGTCTACGGGAACCATATGAGCGCATGCTCGCGATGGGCGACGAAGTGACGCAGCGGGCCCTCCGTGAGGGCCTCCTCGACCAGGCGCGCGAGAACTACATCGAGCACCTCTACGGACCGCAGGCGATGGCAGCGATTCGCGCGCGGTCGATGCTGCCGGAGGACGTTGCATACGCGCAATCCGGGCGCGCTGCGCAGGACGCACTGACGCGATTCCAGGGGCGTGTGCAGGGTGAATCGTTCGGTCCCCTGCAGCAGCTCGCGATCAACCGGCAGCGCGAGACGCTTGCTCAGCGCTATGCGCGCACCGCTGAAGACACAACACCGCGCCGCGGCCCGACGACGCCCCAGTTCGAGCGGGAGTACCGCGAAGCGAACATCGCCGCAACGACGCCGACGGAAGGGCTGCGTGGCGTCTACGGCCGCCAGGTCGTGCCCGGCGGCGCGCGCCAGGTCAGCGATCGCATCAATCGCGCGCGCGTGTTCAATACGATTGAGGACGCCAAAGCCGCTGGGCTCACCGACGTGATCGAGGACCCGGCCGTGCTCCTGCCGATGAAGCGGCTGCAGGTCGGCCTCGAGTCGATCAAGCGGCAGTTCTACAAGAAGATCGTCCAGCTCGGGTATCCGTGGGTCGGCGATGCGCACGCGGCGGACATGGGGAAAGGCTACGTGCCGATGGGGACGCTCATCGGAAGCCATCGCGTTGCCGAACGAATGGGCTGGGATACACTGCACGTGCACCCGCGTGTTGCCGACGTGGTCCGAGGGTTATCTGGCCTTGGCGGCAATCATGGGTTCCTTCGAGCGATGGCGGCACTCAATATGCCGCAAGAGTGGCTCAAGCGCATCATCTTCCTGACGCCAGCGGTACACGGAGCGAACCAGGCCCGAGCGGCGTGGTTGTCCGAAGGCTGGAACATCTTCAATCCGCGCTACTGGAAAGATGCACTTGCATACGCGGCCGACGCGCGCGAGATGGGACCGATCACGCGGCGCCGGCTCGTCGCTGGCGGATCGCTCACGGGTGGCATCAGTGGTCTGCTCCGCGAGACCATTAACACGATCATCAACAATCCCGCGGCGCGTACGGTACTGCGCAATAGCGGCACATGGCAGGAAGAATTTGGAGGCATCGGCCGACGCGCCGCGACGGCGGCACGTGAAGTGCTGAAAGAGCGGAAAGGATTGCAGGCGCTTCCCGGTGTTGGTAAGGTCAGTGCCTATCTCCACGCGTTGAATGATGAGATCCTTTGGAACGTCGCGGACGCCGGCGGTCGCAACGCGGCGTTCATGCGCGCCGTGCGCGAGCTGGACCCCTATGTGCAGCGCGAGCAGATGACGCAGGAGGCGGCCGACGAAGCCGCCGCCCGCTACGCGGATCTCGTCTGGAACGATTACTCGAAAGAACACTATGGCGCTGCGGAGCAGACACTCAATGCGCTTATGTTCGTATACAGTTGGACGCGCGGCCGAGCAAAGCTATTCGGAGCATTAGGACGGAGCTACTTTCCGGGTGTGCCTGCAGGGGAAGCGCGGCTCTATCAACAGATGGCCACGCGTTGGGCCGTTGCGAACGTAATCCTGCCGCACATCTATCGGGCGTGGATCGACAAGCAGGCGGCGGCGTTCGAGGCGGCGTCCGTTCCTGTGGCCACTATGACCAATCCTTACACACGCCAGCCGGAGCCGATTTACATCAAGCCGTCGGGCTGGTACGACGACGCATTTCAAATGCTCCGTGATCCCGTCGCTTTTGCTTGGGTCCGATCAAATCCAAGCTTCAGAAGTCTGATCGATTTCGGCGGTGCACTTAACCAAGCCTATAGCGAAGGCCGCAATCTTACGGATGCGGTCATTGGCGCGGGGGCGCAGGCAACACGAAACATTTACCCAGCGGGTGTGCCGCAAATGTTTCGCCCGGGCGCACCCCTATGGATGCGCATTGCGCCGGCACTCGGTATTCCGGCAACGACGGTCCCACCGCCGACTGAAGATCCAAAGATGATCCTGCAACGGAAGCTCGACAATGGCGACTGGCTAGCGGCAGGCGCGTGGACACGGCAGAATCATCTGTCGGTAACACAGATCTTGCACACCATCCCGCCTGAAGGGCGGCGGCTGTTTATGCGCGGCTACTACCGCTTCGGGCGCGGGGTTTCTCTACCACGTGCGAGCCGATGAAGTACGCGCAAAGTGCTCCGATGATCCCAAGCCATAGTGGAATCTGGAACCATGCTTCAGCGCAAAAGATAAGCAGACTAGCAAAAAACACTGCGACGCGTCGGATGCCTCGCTCTCGTTCCGCAGAATCATTCGTTTCCGATTGCACGACACCGATTGTACCGAGGATCCACGCGGCGATTAAACCCGCGATGACGATCCAGAGACCATACTCAAAGACTTGGTGCATCATACTTCCTTGCGAGGCGATGAATCGTAGGCGTCCCAGTAACGCGGATTGCCACGCTGCTCGGCGCGTCCATGCTCGCGACCGAGCTGATATAGCCCGTATGTGCATCCGACAAGGATCGTGATGATGATCCCAAGTCCAAATGCGTGCTCAACGAGGTTCATGAACCAGCCATCTGGACCGCTGATCATTGTTGAAGCGAGCGTCCACATGAATGTCCATACTCCCGCGGCTGCGGAAGCCAAATATGGCAGCGCTGCGATCAGCAACAAGAACATTGCGAGGATGCCCCAAGCGCCTACTTTACTCATCAGCGTGCCTCATTGGAAATCCTTGGTCCGCAGCGCGGCGCAGATTTTGAAACGCTTCTTCCATTTTCTCGGCCGCGTATTTCACCGCGTCTGGATCAACGCGCTCACACTCGTTCTGCCACCAACGCGACATGTCTTCATCGGTTCGCACGACTTCTCTGTATGCGTCTACCGCTCGGTTGATGAGCCATGCGATGAGCGGCACACCGATGAATACGGTGACCGCGATAGCATTATCGTCGGGGGAACGCAGCAGATAGATCGGCGCGGCAACAACGGCGCAGACTGTCAGAATTCCATATGTCATTGCACGAATCGACCAGTAGGCACGGCGCTTGCGCAGCGCATAGTGCAGATCGTCTTCGTAAAGGTTGCCTGCTGGTGTAATCGGCATTGCCCTCTCCCCCGCGTGAGCATGGTCTTTTCAGCTTCCGCTGTCAATCCCGGAACGAGTGTCCGCGTTCGTTCGAGGAGGCTCAGGTGGCCTTTTTCCTGAGCCAGCCCATCAACGTCAGCAGCTCGGGCACGACGCTCCTCATCCCGGGCGTGCCCGGAGTGTCGATCGTCGTGATCAACTATGCTGTCGTGGTGGCGGCCGCAATCAACGTGCAGTTCCTGGACACCGCCACCAACGTGCTCTCGGGCCCCATTCCGTGCACGGCCAACGCCGGCGTCAGTTTCGCCGGGTCCATCAAGTCACCGGCCTTCAAGCTCGGCGTCGGCTTGGGGTTGCAGATCAGCCTCAGCGGCGCCGTACTCACCGGCGGCCACGTCGGCTACGTCTTGGAATAGTCGCAGCACAGAGGGGAGGACGCGATGGCACCGATCAAGTTCCCGTGGTCCAAGGGCGACGATCAGGGCGGCGGCATCGACCGCACGGCGCCGCTGCACGTGACCGAGGGCGCGGCGCACCTCGTCCAGGGCCGATGCGGCTTCTGCGGCGGGCCGCTCACGCAGGAACGGCTGCTCGATCCGCAGCTGCACAATGGCGAGAACCTGAAGGTCGACCGCGGCGAGCACCCGTACTGCGCGGCGTGCCGGACGTTCTGGCCGGAGACAGCGCAGAAGGCGCACCAGGAAGAGGCCGCGCGCCACACGGCCGTCACGCAGGTGAGGTGGTAACCGATGGCCGAGGTCTACACGGTCGGGATTTCCGCGTTCGCCGCCGCGGCGAACAAGACGGCGGTGACGATTGCCGCGGGCACGACCCGGCGGGCGCGCTTGCTGAAAATCGTGTTCGGCCAGGTCTCGGCGCCGGCGTCAACGGATGCGTCCGCGGAATGGCAGCTCAGGCGCTGGACGGCCGATGGGACCGGAACGGCCGTGACCCCGGCGCAGAATGATCCCCTCGGCCCCGCGGCGATCCTTACGAGCAAGGTCAATTACTCGGCTGAGCCGACCTATGCGACCGGTGCGCTCGCCTTTATCGGGATCAATCAGCGGGCCACGTATACGTGGAGCCCGATCCAGGAGACGGAGAAGATCCTGACCGATCTCACGAGTGGCCACGGGATCGGCTTGCAGGCGATCTCGGTGCCGTCGAGCTCGACCTGGGACATCACCGTCTGGTTCGAGGAGTAGCCGCGCCGGTGTCCCGCGAGCGCATGCAGCGAGCGAGCCGCCGTCGCCAAGCGCTGCTGCTCCTGCTGTTCTGCCGGTTCGCCGTCGGCTACAGGCTCTACTGGAGCGAGGCGGCCGCCGGCCACGTGTTGCGGCTTCCGCTCCGGGATTGGACGCTGTGGTGCCTGCAGCAGTATAAGCTGGCGCCGTGCTTCGTACAGAAGTGGCACGGGCGGTGGAACCCTCGTAGGCCGCTGCGGTGCCTGCTGGCGAGCGTGGCAGCGCTCGCTGCCCTGCTCGCGCTCCTCGCGGCGCTCGGCGATGTCCTTGCGGCCAATGTCGTGGGCGTCGGCACCATTGCCTTTATCCGGCAATCAACCGGTTCGTGGAGCTCCGGCAGTTCGTTCTCTGTGACGTTGAGTGGTCCGCCATCGGCAGGGAACCAGCTCATGGTGCAGGGCGGTGGATCGAGTGGTGGCGGACCGTTCTTCAACGGCGTCAGCGGTGGCGGGACCTGGAACAACGCCCAGGCGCAGCGGTACAACAACAACGATTCGTTCCCGATGTACCTGATGACGATCGGCACCGCTGATGGGACGACAGGACCGGTGGTCATTGCGATCAGCGGCGGGACCGTGAACGGCGCCGCGGCCGTCATCAGCGAGTGGGTTGGCATCAGCGAGACCTTCGATCAATATCAAGCGACACCGGAGGGCGGTTCCGCGCAAGGCACCACGCTGGATTGTCAAAGCGTGACCGTGAGCAATCCCTATGAGGTCCTCTTCAGCGTCGCGGTGTATGCGGGATCCGCGACGCAAAGTAGTGGGCCATCGTCGGGATGGACAGAGGTCCAGGATTTCGCCACCGGGAGTGATCCTTGCCACATCTTCACCGCCTATCAGATCGTCACGAGCGCAGGCACCTACGACAATCAGTACACGATCTCATCGTCATCGTTCTACTCGGCGGCAACCATCACGTACCAGGGCGCGCTCGTGCCGATGGGCTGGGAGCCGCCGCTTCCGGCCACGGCCATGCTCAAATCGCGGCCGGCGCTCGTCGAAGCCACGGGCCCGCAGCAATGGCCGGAGCTCGTGCGGCCGGCGTCCGGCTGGCGGCAACCCGAGCTGGCCTTCCCCTTACGCAATCGCCTCGGCAAGCCGGAGGCGCCGCTGTGGCCGCTCAGAGTGCAGCAGCCGACTGCGCCACCAGTGATCTGGTGGCCGCCGAACGAACCCGTGCGCACGATGATCGGCAAATTCCTGGGATCGCCGGCGTCCTGGGCCGACATCTGGAACGTCTCGAGCGGCGCAGTGCTTCACGTGATCCGCACCATTCTGGGTATCGGGAGGTAACGTGGGCGCGCCGCTCCTCATCTCGAAAACCGGCGACGCGGCCGCCGTCGCGCCGCGGATCGGCGCCGATCTCCTGTTCCTCAGGTCGATCGCGAAGAAGCGGAAGCTATTCGAGGGCATTTCGCCACTGCGGAGCACGCTCACGGAGGCGCTGCGGGAGCGGCCGCGGTACATCGTCTACGATCAGATTGGCTCAACAACGCACCCGATCGGTCCGCAGGCCGATGCGCTGCGGTACAAGTACCCGATCTACGGCTGCGGGGCGATCCAGGAAGCGCTCGAGCTCGACCGCGCGTTCGCGCTGCGCACGGCGGTCGAGTGCGGCATCAAGATCCCGCGCACGTTCCTGTTCGATCCCGGCCGCGGCAAAGCGTGGGACCAGGTGGATCCCGACGATGCCATGCGCGTGCACCGTATTCGAGGCGGTCTCAAGGAAGCGCAGCGATTTGTGGCGACCTCGAAGAAGCGCTGGTGTCTCAAGCCGCTCGGGAACGCGGCGCCCAGCCTCAGCTATGTCGCGCACGATCCAGACGACATGTTGCACCGCCTCCGGAACGCCGAGGAGAAGCGCGAGCTCAAACCCGGTGATCCGTTCCTGCTGCAGGAGTTCGTGTCCGGCATCGAGGTGTCGACGGAGATCTGGATCGTGGACGGCGTCCCGGCGATGCCCGTGAACGGCACCCTCGAGGAGAAGAAGTTCATGGCAGGCGGCGTCGGCCCGAACATCGGCTGCGCGTCGTCAGTCGTGTGGGCGTATGAGGGGCTGCCGCGGATCTACCGGAAGACACTCGGCCGGCCCGAGTTCCTCAGCTGGCTCAAGAAGCCCACGGGCCCGACCGGGAAGACGTACCCGCCGTTCCACGGCCCCTTGGACATCAACTGCGTGATCGCGCACGACGACCACCAACCGTACATGCTAGAATTCTCGCCCCGGTTCGGGTACTCGGCCCTGTTCGCGCTCCTCGAGCTCTGTGACGAGCCGCTGGACCGGCTGTTTGAAGCGGCCGCACGCGGCACGCTCGAGCGCATGGCGCTCCGGAGTGGCTACGCGTACAGCCTGCGCGTGAGCATCCCGCCCTACCCGCACCTTGACGCGCTCGACTACACGGAGCATCCCGGGACGGAGCGGCAGCGGCTCGACAATCGCACAGTCGAGCGCATGCTGGAGGAATGCCAGGACGTCGACATCCTCGGTCCGTGCGACGACCCGCACGTGTGGCTCCTGGATGCGCAGAAGGACGGCGATCACTATCAGACCGCCGGCGTCGACGGCGTCGTCCTCGAGCTCACCGGCTCCGGTGACACGGTCGAGCTCGCGCGTGACCAGGTCAACGCGCTGTTCAACGAATTCCGGATCGCCGACATGCAGGCGCGGATCACGGACGGTGCCGACCGCGCAATCCGGGATCTCAAGACGCTGGAGGAGTGGGGGTACGAGGTGGCTCGGCCGGCGCAGGCGGCTCGACCGGCGATCCGAGAGGCCGTGCATGCCCGATGACCGCTACTACGGCCCGGAACGCCGGGCCGGCATGATCGACGTGCACCGACGCCTCGACGCCCTGGAGCGCAAAATGGACGACGTCCACGACGAGATCGGCGAGCTCAAGGAGAACCGGGCTGCGATCCGCGAGTGGCAGAAGAAAGTGGAGTCGCAGTGGACGCTCCAGCACGAGCAGCACGTCGAGAATCGGAAGTTCATGCGCAACATTTTCATCACCACGATCGCGGCCGTAATGACAGGCGCCGTGGGAATCGCGCTCCATTTCCTGGTGAAGTAGCAGATGTTTAGCATCGGCATGTGGTCGTGGGAGGTCCCGTGGCAGCGGCCGGAGTGGTGGATCCCGATCGTGGATCGGCTCGTCCAGGCCGGCGTGACGCACTGGGCGGTCAAAGTGGCGGACGGCACGTCGAAGATGAACGGGCCGAACCTCGCTCCGGCCGCGGCCTACGCGCAGGCGCAAGGGCTCCACGTGTGGGCGTGGGGCTATGTGCGCGACAACCGCTTCTCGAATGCCGTCCAAGAAGGTACGCTTCTTGGCCAGCGCGCTTCTGCAATGGAGGCGAACGGTGTCATCCTCGACATCGAGCGGGAGTGGCAGCGCGACGACCGCGCGGCGATCGTGCAGCTGACCGGCAACGTGCGTCGGACGTTTCAGGGGCCCATGTACGGGTCGAGCTACAGCACCGTGAGCCTGCACCCGGAGTTCCCGTGGGATCAGTTCACGCCGGCGCTCGACGGCTGGATGGCACAGGTCTACCAGGTGCCGGCCGCCGAGTGGGCGCTCCGGAGCTACACCGAGTTCACGAAGCTCGGCAAGGACGTCATTCTCACCGGGATCGGCTCCACGCAGATGGGCTCTGCCAGTGATACGCAGGCGTTCCTGCAACAATGCCAGGCGCTCGATTGCTGCGCCAACCTGTGGGAGTACAGCGAAATGAACGACCTCATGTGGCAAGTCGTGCAGTCATTCACGCGGAAAGGAGGGGACGCATGAAGCCGAAATCGTGGTATCTCAGCAAGACCGTGTGGACCGCGGTCGTGATCCCGTTGATCGTCTGGCTCGCGCAGCAGGTCCAGCACGCCAGCGCCATTCCTGGGCTTACCGCGGCGCAGCTCGCCGCCGTGCAATCCGTAATCATGATCATCCTGCGGGTCGTGACCGCGGGCGGGTTAACGTTGACCTAACATCACCGCGGCGGAGCGTGTGGCAACGCTGTGGCACGAAATCGGCGCGCGCCGCGCTAGCGCGAAAACTCCACAGGAGGTGACAGCGTGGCAGATATCGTGACCACCATCGAAGTCGACGTCGAGCAGCTCGCCGGCGAGATCGGGGCATTCCTCAAGACGGCGGGCCAGGACATGGCGCAGGCCTGGTCGGCCTTGCTCGCAGCGTATAAGCAGGGCAACCTCGCGGCGGGGTTCGCGGGCGCGCTCACGACCGTGCTCAAGGACGCGCAGACAGGCGTGCAGCAGCTCGAGCGGGACGCCGCAGCACTCGTGCCCGACAACGTGAAGGCGTTTGTCGCCGGCACGGCGACGCTAGAGGCGGAGATCCCGGTGCCCGTGCTCGGGACCGTGACGGCGATCCTCTGGAAAGGCGACAAACAGTCGCTTATCGACGCGCTGGCCAAGGGCACCGCGCAGTTGTGATCGTCTGGCTCGTGCTCTGGACCGGCCTGGGCGCCGCGGCGGGATTCTGTTGCGGCCTGGTCATCGGGCTCGTGCTGCGGGCGGCGCATTAGCCGTGTGCTGGCCGGCGCCGTTCGATCTCTGGAGCGTGGGCCCGTACGGGCTGTTCCTGCACCACTTTCTCGGGCTCGTCATCAGCTGCCACATCGGGAGGTGACGGATGGACAAGATCGAGGCGCATACGACATGTCTGCGGATCCTGACGAAGATCGGCGTGCCCGCGAACGCGTTGTGGTTCAAGCCCCAGGAAATGGCGATCAGCGATGCGGTGAAGCTTTATCAGGAGGGTGGCACGGACGAGGCGTCTCGCGACGCTGCGATGGACGCCTTGTTTCAGCAGTTCCGAAACGCGGTCAAAGTCCTCGCGAGCTAGCTCCCAAGTGAGAAACCCCGCGGGCGCGGCCGCGGGGCTCTCGGGGGGAGACTACATGGAACGGCTCCGGTTCTTCGTCCTCCCCTGTGCAGTTCCTGCCGATCCTCTCCGCGTGCAGCCCTGCAACCGATCCGCCGGGCTCGCGCGCTCGTGCCCCAGGATGAGGTCCTGCTCGACGCAGCGCACGTAGCGCTTGACCATCTCGAGCGTGGAATGCCCCAGGATCGCCTGCAGGCGCAGCGCGTCCCCGCGAATGGCGCGCAGGTACTCGATCGCAAACGTGTGCCGGAACGTGTGCGGGGTCACGTGCACCGGAGGGTCGCAGGCCGCTCCATAGTCCCGCACGATCTGCAACATGCGCGTCGGCCCGTTCCGGTTTTTGCCGTCTGAGGCAAACGGTTTCGCGTCGTTCGTCACGAAACGCGGTCGTGCGGCAGGTCATCCGTGCGCCAGGCCAGGTACTGCCGCAGCAGCCTCGTGACCTCGAGGCCGAACGGCACGCGGCGCTGCTTCCGTCCCTTGCCGAGGATCCGAAGCAGACGCGTTTCCCAGTCAACGTCCCCGAGCCTGAGGTGGCAGAGCTCGCTCACGCGGATCCCGGTGTCGTAGAGCAGCTGCATCATGACGTAATCGCGGAAGCCGGTGAAGCTCTGGAGATCCGGTTGCTCGAGGATGCGCCGCACCTCGTCGCGGGTGAGCGGCTGGATCAAGAGCTCATCCTCGCGCTGCTTCTCGAGCCCGCGGGCGGGGTTACTCACCGTGTACCCCTCGCGCTCACACCAGCCGAAAAACGTCCGAGCCGCGGAAATGTGGCTGTTGACCGTGCTGGGTTTGAGGCCGCCGGCGATCGCGTGGGTCGTGGGGAAGCGCACGCGGTCGGTGCTGAGGTAGATGATCCAGTCGCGTATGAGCGCCGGCGTCGTCTCCATCAGGTCGGTCACGCCGGCGCGAGCGAGGTACGCCTGCAGGTCGCCAAGGTACTGCTTGAGGTTGCGAAGCCGGTAGAAGCTGATCCGCTTCTGTTGCCGCGACCGATAGAACGCCTCGAGGGCAAACTCGATCCCCGTGGGCGCCGCCGCAGCACGTCGCGGCGCGTCCGGCGACGATGGCACGCGCAATGCCCGCGCCGGATGGCGAGATCCCGATCGATATACCAGAGGACACGACCCCCATCGTGCCCCCGTCGCCCACGTGGGGTAGCGTACGGACGAGCCAACGCTAGGACCATCCTCCCGTCGATGGTCCGAGGGTGGTCGACGGACTATAGCCGAGCCTCAAATGCTCCGACATCGTGCTTCGGAAGATGTCCACAGGTTATCCCTCGGTCAAAGGGATATCTTGACGCAAAACTAGGAACGTGCTACCGTGCATGTGGTAAACAAATTCCTCACTCTGCTCGTGGCTCGGACTTCGCACCCCTGATAAGGGTGAGGTCCGTGGTTCGAGTCCACGAGGGCCCACCATCGCTGAGTGCGAACGTCCGTGAACGCCCCATTCGGTCCGGTTGCCCTCACGAACCGGAGGAAACTCCGGTGAGGTGTTCCCTCTCTCCATCCGCGCTCGGTCAGTTCGGCCGGCGTTGGGGAAAATATGATGCATGCGATGCCACAGGGGGACGAGGCAGATGCGTCGGGCTACGAAATTTCCGATCCTGCTCGTTGTTGCCATGGTGACACTTGGGATGGTGCTACCCGCGCATGCCGACCCGCGAGACATTTCAGTCGGCGGGGTGTGGATCGCCCAGATCAGCCATGACGCGGCCGGATACTCATCGTACGCGCGCGCGGTGCAGTTTAACCAGCAGATCACGGAGGCCTTGAGCGACCCGCAGCTCCGGCAAGGGGGTACCCTCGTCGTCCGTCAGGTGGGATCCGCTGCGACGATCTCCGTCGGTGACATCCTCGTATTCACCGTGATGCCGGAGGACACTGAGGGTGTCGAGAGCACGGTGGCTCTCGCCAATACGTGGGCCCAGCGTCTTGCCCAGGGGCTCAGTCGGGCTATGCCGGGCGCGGGGTTCTACTTTTAGTAGTTACGGTACTCTTCGCGACAGAAACGGCGAGCCGCGCTCGACAAAGCGCCACAGGACCTCCGTCGCCGCGGAGATCCCGATGCGGGGTGTGCGTGCCACCGCGGCCGGCGGCCGGCCCCGCGCGAGATACAGCGGGCCCTCGATCAGGTCCACCCGGTTATGCCGGTGCGCTATTCCCATCGCCTGCGTCAGCCGGCCCGGCCCGCTCGCGAGGAGCCGCAGCTCCTGGACGCCGCGGCGGGCGCGCATGAGCTCGATGCCCAGGATCGGTTCGAGCGCACGGAGCAGCACGGCTCCCGCGATTCCCTCGCGTTCGGTCACGACGTTCAAGCAGACGTGGGTTCCGTAGCTGAAGTATACGTACGCGGTGCCCGGCCGGCCCCACATGACCTCGCTTCGCGGCGTGCGCCGATACGCGTGGCTGGCCGGATCACGCGGGCCGAGATACGCTTCTACCTCGACCAGGCGGCCGGCGGTGCGGCCCTCCGGCGACTCGTGCACCAGGTAACAGCCGAGGAGCGCGCGGGCGACGGCGAGGGTGTTCCTGGCAACGTGGGTTCGAGGCAGGCGGCACAACACCGCCGGCGGGGGGGCCGCGGGCGGCACGGCCGCCCCGGCCGGCGGCGCCGGTGACCCCCGCCGGACCCGCATCACCTGCCGAGGAAGTCGAGTAGCCTGCGCCGCGGCCACGTATTGACGACGTCCTTGGCTTCGGCCCACCCGCGCCGTGCCGTGCCGACGCCGTACGCGATGTGCGCAAAGTGCTCCGTGCGGTGGGCGTCGCTGTTGATCGCAAGCAGGACGCCACGGTCGCGGGCGAGACGCACGTGGGCATCCCGCAGGTCGAGCCGCTCCGGGGACGCGTTGATCTCGAGGATCGTTTCGGTCCGACGGGCGCACTCCACCACGGCCTCCATGTCGAGGTCCATCGGCTCGCGCTCTCCGATGAGGCGCCCCGTCGGATGTCCCAGCATGTCGAGATGCGGATGCTCCAACGCGCGCACGACCCGCCGGGTTAGGGCTTCGCGGGGCATCTGCATGCGGGAGTGCACCGAACCGATGACGAGGTCGAGCGAGGCCAGCACATCGTCCGGGTAGTCGAGGGACCCGTCCGCCAGGATCTCCACCTCGGCCCCGAGGAGCACGTGAATGCCGATGCGATCGCCGGCCCGCGCCGCGGCATCCGCATGCTCACGCAGGGCGTCCGCGGTCACGCCGCCGGCGAACTTGAGGGACTGCGAGTGATCGGTCACGCAGATGTACTCGTAGCCCCGGGCCTTGGCCGCGCGGGCCATGGCTTCGACCGTGTCTTGCCCGTCGCTCCAGACCGTGTGCATGTGCAGATCCCCGCACAGGTCCTCGTTCCTCACCAGCGCCGGAAGCGTCCCGCGCTGCGCCAGCTCAAGCTCGCCGCGGCCCTCGCGAATCTCGGGGGGGACCCACGGCAGGTCCAGCGCGCGATACACGTCCTCCTCGGTGCGGCCGGCGATCCGGGCGTCGTCGGCCACGCGGAACACGCCGTACTCGTTGATCTTGAGGCCGCGGCGGACGCCCAGCTCGCGGAGCTGCACGTTGTGATCCTTGCTGCCGGTGAAATACTGCAGGGCCGCGCCGTACGCCTCGGGATCGACCGCGCGCACGTCGCACTGCACGCCCAGCCGGCCGAGAATTACGCTGCTGCGCGTGGGCCCGCGCGACAGCACCTGGGCGACCTGGGGCAGCGCCGTGAACGTGTCCATGACGGCGTCGGGCGCGCGCGTCGCCACCACGACATCGATGTCCGCGATCGTGTCACGCATCCGCCGAATGCTGCCCGCAAGGCTCGTGGCTTCGGCGCCCGGCACGCGGCTGAGCGCGTCTGCGATCACCTGTGCGTACGACAAGACGGCGCCCACCGGGTGGCGGGTCGTCTGGCGGCGGCGCCGCTCAATGCCGCGTAGGATGTTCTCCTCGGTCCGGGCCCCCATGCGCGGCAGCCGCCGGATCTCGCCCGCACGGGCGGCCCGCTCCAACGCGTCGATGTCCGCGATGCCGAGTTGCTCGTACAGCAGCCGCGCGGTCTTCGGGCCGATCTCGGGCAGCGTCATCAACTCCGAGAGCCCGCGAGGGAGTTCACGCTGCAGCTCGTCGTGGTAGGCGACGGTGCCGCTCTTGAGGTACTCCTCGATCCGCTGCGCCAAACCGGCGCCGATCCCGCCGACCCCGCGGAGCCCGCCGCGCTCGGCGATCGCGGCGATATCCTCACCCAGGCTCTCGAGCGCCCGCGCGGCCCGGCGGTAGGCGTTGATACGAAACGTCGACTCCTCTTTGATCTCGAGGAAATCCGCGATCTCGGCAAAGATCCGCGCGAGCTCGAGATTGCGCGACGTGGGCACCTATCCTAAAAGGTGGCGCCGCCCGGGCCGATTCGCGGTACGCGCACCGGCAGGACCGGGAGCAGCGCGGCGGTGACGCGGGCGCTGGCGTGCAAGAGGTATGGAGCGACCTGCGAGCGCGAGGCGTCTACGGAAACCACACCGCGAAACGGCGCCGCGAGCGTGACCATGAGAAGCGCGGCGACCAAGACCAAACCGCGGAACGCCCCCAACAGCGCCCCGACGACCCCGGCCGCGGGGAACGGGAGCCCCGCCAGCCCCAGCCGCAGCAGGTACGAGGTCGGCAGATAACACACGAGCCAGATCGCGAGGAACGAACACAACGCCGCCCAGGGGAGGGGCAGCATGGGCAGAAACACGGCCACGTTGCTCGCGGCGGCGCCGTAGAGGGCAGACGCGGCGAAAAACGCCGCGGCCAGCGCGGCCATATCGGCGACCCCGCCCCACACGCCGTAGCGTGCGCCGCGCAGGATGGACACCAGCACGATCGCCAGCGTGACCCAGTCGATCCAATTGAGCGCGATGGTGCGGGACATGCGCCCCCGTCCCCCCCGCCTCACTCGCGAAGCTCAGCGCCCGCGCGCGTCCGTAGCGCTATTCGGACCCGGGTCAGGATTTCCTCCGCATCGTCCGCGGCCAGCGTGCGGTCCGGCGCGCGCAGGCGTAACCGATAGGCGAGGCTGCGGTGCCCCGTCGGGATCGGCGGCCCGGCGTACACGTCGAACAGCTCCGCGGCCTCGAGCCACGGACCGGCGGTCTCGCGAATGATCGCCTCCACCCTGCCGGCGGCCACCGTGTCGGGGACGACGGCCGCGAGGTCGCGCTCGACCTCGGGATACCGCGGCAGCCCCGTGAACACGCGCGCCGCGATGATCGGGGGAGGCGCGGGAAGCGGCGGGATCTCGTCACTCACGCGCGCGCCTGCCGGGCGCCCCGCGGCCACGACGTACAGCGCTTCCAGGTCGATCTCGGCGACGTACGCGCGGTGCGGCAACTTGGACGCCGCCGCGAGATCCGGGTGGAGCTCGCCGTAGCGCACCGCCGCGCGCCCGCCGACGTGCAGGTCCGCGGAGCGCCCGGGGTGCCACCAGCGCGCAGGACCGAGGGGCGATGCGCCGGCGAGGTCGGCCGGCGCATCGGAGAGCGGGCGCACGTCGTCCACGGGAAGCGCCAGCTCGCCCAAGAGGGCGTCCAGCATCCAGCGGAGGTGGTGGAGATCGGCCAAGGCCTGATCCTCGGGGACGTTCCACCCGCCGCGCCACCGACCCATCAGCGCGATCGCCAGGCTGCGCCGCTCCACCGGACGACCTCCCTCGCCTCGCGGCAGGAAGATGCGTCCGAGCTCGAAGACGTGCGCGTCCTCAAGGCGGCGCGCGGCGTTGGTCGCCAGCACCTCGAGCGCCCCCGGCACGAGCGAGCGGCGCAGCGCGTCGTGGTCGTGCGTCAGGGGATTGGCGATCGCCGCCCGCGGATCCCCATCCACCAACTGCGGCCCGGAGCGGACCAGCGTCAGCGTCAACGTCTCCACGAGCCCGCAGCGGACCAGCGTGTCGCGAACGGTCCGGTCCGCGGCGAGGACCGGGGCCATGGTCCCCGGCGTCGTGTCGCCCCGCGGCAGCGTCGCCGGCACCCGGTCATAGCCGTACACGCGGGCCAACTCCTCGATGAGGTCCACCTCGGCAACGAGATCCGCTCGGAACGTCGGCACCTGGACCGACAGCGTGCGGCCCGAAGTGACGCGGCATCCCAGCGCGCGCAGGATGCGCACCATCTCGGCGGGTGCGATCTCCGTGCCCAACACCGCCGACGCCCTGGCCGGCCGCAGGCGAATCGTCGCCGCCCGCACCGGCGCCGGATAGACGTCGATCATTTCCCCGACGGTCCGGCCCGCCGAGATCTCAGCCAGCAGCCGTGCCGCGCGCGACTGTGCCGCGGGAGGCGCGTTGGGGTCCGCGCCGCGCTCGAAGCGCGCCGCCGCCTCCGTGCGAAGGCCCAGGCGGCGGGCCGTCCGCCCGATCGTGGGGGCATGCCAGTACGCGGCCTCCAACAGCACCGTGGCCGTCCGCTCCCCGACTTCCGTGTCCCGGCCGCCCATGATGCCGGCGAGTGAGACCGGCTTCGTCCCGTCCGTGATGACCAGCATCTCCGGCTCGAGGACGCGGGCCAAGCCGTCCAGCGTTTCCAGCGTCTCGCCGGGATGTGCGCGGCGGACCAGGAGGCGCCGCGTGCCAATGCGATCGCAATCGAACGCATGCATCGGCTGGCCGGTTTCGAGCATCACGTAGTTGGTCACGTCCACGACGGTGTTGATTGCGCGCACGCCCGCGGCCTCGAGGCGGCGCTGCATCCAGGCCGGGGAGGGACCGATCCGGACATCGTCGATCACGACGGCGGTGAATCGCGGGCAGCCCGCGGGATCCTCCACCTCGACCCGGACCCGATCCTCGGCCTCGCGACGCGCGGACGCGGTCCGGCGAGCCCGTCCGGCGCGACGACCGGCCCGCGGGTGCTCCGCGTATCCGTCCGGAAAGCGCACTGGGCGGTCGAGCAGGAGCCCCACCTCGCGGGCGATCCCGAGCATGCACAGGCAGTCCGGACGATTGGACGTGACCTCGAGATCGAGCACGATGTCCTCGCCGACCCGGACCACCTCCTCGGCCGGCAGGCCGACGCCGGCGAGGCGCTCAGCCAGCACGTCCGGCGCGATGTCGATGTCCACGTACTCCCGTAGCCACTCCAGCGACACCCGCATATGCTTTCTCCTACACCTGCCGCAGAAACCGGAGGTCGCCCTCGTAGAACAGCCGGATATCGTCGATCCGATGCCTGAGCATGGCCGGGCGCTCCACGCCCATGCCCCACGCGAACGCCGTGTACCGCTCCGGGTCGATCCCCGACATTTCCAGCACGCGCGGATGAAACATGCCGCATCCCAAGATCTCCAACCAGCCGGACCGCTTGCAGACGGCGCACCCGCGCCCGCCGCAGATGACGCACCCGATCGCCATCTCCGCGCTCGGCTCCGTGAACGGAAAATAGGACGGGGCAAAGCGCGTACGCGTATCGGGCCCGAAGAACGCGCGGGCGAAGTGCAGGAGGACCCCCTTGAGATCCGAGAAACGCACGCCCTCGCCCACCATGAACCCGTCCAACTGCTGAAACATCGGCGAGTGACTGGCATCGACGGGATCGCGCCGGTAGCAGTGGCCGTAGGAGATGGCGCGCATCGGCGGGCGGCGCTGGTCCATCACGTGGACATCCACGGCGGTGGTGTGGGTGCGCAGCACCCACCCACCGCCGAGGTAGAACGAGTCCTGCGCGTCGCGGGCGGGATGATACGGCGGCATGTTGAGCCGTTCGAAGTTGTCGTGGTCGGCCTCGACCTCCGGACCTTCGACGACCTCGAAGCCGAGCCCGATGAAGATCTCCGCGATCTCCTCCATGGTGCGCGACAACACGTGCCACCGGCCCGACAGCGGACCCCGGCCCGGCAGCGTCACGTCGATGCGCTCGTCCGCAAGACGCGTCTGGCGCGTCGCGGCTGCCAGCGATTCTGCCCGGCGCTGCACTGCCTCCTCGACCGCGGCCTTGAGCGCGTTGATCGACTGCCCAAGCCGGGGACGGTCCTCGGGGGGAGCGCTCGCGAGGGTGCGAAACGCCTGCGCGATCACGCCCTGGCGGCCGAGGTACCGGATCCGCACCTCCTCCAGTGCGGCCTCCGATGACGCTTCGTCGCACGCGCGCTCCGCCTCCCGCCCGATCTCGGCAATGCGCTGTAGGTCCTGCGCGGACAGTTGCTCCTTCATGGTCCCAGGCTCCCGGCGCGCCGCGCCAACAAAAATTGCACCTCCGTCCTAAGGGACGGAAGTGCAGCTTCCGCGGTCCCACCCTTCTTCCGCCCGCAGCCACAAAAGCGGGCGGCAACTCGAGGCGGCCCGGAATACGGGTCCGGGCGATCCCGTCCGCCTACACCCGGCCGCAGGCCGGTGTCAGCGGACGACTCCGGAGTGAACGCACGCGGCCCGGCGCGGACCGGCTCGCAATCGGTGACCGGTCCTCCCTTGGCACCGCGATCCCGCGCACCCTCTCCATCATCGCGGTCTCGCTATGATCGCCGGCAACCGCCGGCGTTCAGTTCAAGATCGGCACTACCCAGCGCGGCCGGCCGGTGGTGAGCCGCCGATACAGCAGATACGCCCAGACGGAACCCGTGGTCTCAAACACTCGCCAGAAAAACTCCGGCGTCCACGTGATCTCCACCGCGCCCCTCCCGCGTCGAACACTGCGTTTCTGAGGCCTCCGAAGGGAACGACGTCGCGCGTGGCCCTCTGAGGTCAGCGCTAGTATAACACAGGGCCTGCACGTCCTGCTATGCATTGTACTCGTCCGGTGGCTCATTCGTCGGCGGCGTCCGCGGCCGCGTCCCCTGAGATGAGGTGCGGATTTGGAAACTGGGCGAGCCGTTCAGGGAAGCTTCCCACGGCGTGGAACAGGTTGAGCGCTGCGGGGCTCTTCGCGACGACGGCGCGGAAGTACGTCTGGGCCTCGGCGGTTGCTTCGGCAAACGCCGGACGAAACCTGAGCGGCACATCACGCGGCTGCGCCGCCAACGCCCGCGTCAGATAGTATGTGAAGGCCCCGCCTTCGACGAGCGCGCCCGGCTCGTGGCTTCCCCACAAGTCCCATTCGGCGCGGCCGACCGCCGGAAGCGCCAGCCCGGGCACGCTCTTGACCGCCGACGCCAGCCGCTCGGCGAAGCAGCTTTCGACGATCAAGACTCGCCGCGACGTGCGAACCCGGCGCCACAGCGCGGGCATCGTCTGCGCCCAATCGAGATCGCGGGCGAGAAACTCGTACTCGCCCGCCACGTACAACAGCGCGGTGTCCCCCGGGCGCACGCGGTCGGCCAGCCATCGCAGCGCGCGGCCGAGCAGCCCGGGGCGGAGGTCGTCGCGGATGAGCAGGATATGATCGGCAGACCACCCGCGCTCGATGAGCACGGTGAGCATGCGCGTGGAGTTGGCGTATCCTGCGGGAAGATCGGGGTAGCGGCCGCCGTATGAGTCATCCTCCACGATCACGGCCCACCCGGCCGCGGGTGGCGGCGACGCCGAGACGACCCCGGGGTGGCCGGCAATAAGGCTCAGGACAATAACGGCGAGCGGCGCGCCGATCCGTCTCACCGGGACGTCTCGATCGCGCGACATCCGAAGTGGCCGCCGATGTCGCTCCGGACCGCCTTGGCGCGCATACGGGGGCATCGCTTCGGGTTATCTGGTGACCATCCCTGCCACGGCCCGCCGGTCGCACACGCCGCCCAATTGTGAGGAATCAGTGTAGCCGCCGCCCCCGTTTTGCAGTGGAGGGGCATATCACTGGAAAATCAGTTCGATCACTTGCGATGCCGCGGTCCCTGCGAGCGCGGATAGTTCGCAGGATGGGAGGCCGCCGGTGGCCGGAGCGCGTGGGCGAACGCGGTCGAAGATACGGAAGACGTCATTGGACGTGGGAGCCCTGCCTTCCACGATCCTCTCGGACCCAACCCCGTTGATCGGCCGAGAAAGCGAACTCGAGGCCGTCCGCATCCAACTTCTCGGCGATTCGGTCCGCCTGTTGACGGTGACCGGGGCGGGCGGCATCGGGAAGACGCGGCTCGCCCTCGCGGCGGCGCGATGTTCCCAGCCGGCCTTTCCCGACGGCGTCTGGTACGTCGACCTCGCGCCGCTCCACGACCCGAGTGGCATCGATGCCGCGATCAGGCAGGCCCTGCGGCTCGAGGAAGCGGCGATTCTTTCTCCCGCGGAGCGCGTGATCGCGTATGTGAAGGACCGTCGCCTCCTCTTGGTCCTCGATAATTTCGAGCACGTGTTACCGGCGTCTGCGCGCGTGGCGGAGCTCCTGGCCACGGCACCACAGTTGAAGGTGCTGGTCACGAGCCGCGAGCCGTTGAACCTGCGGCTGGAACACCGGCTCCCGCTCGCCGGATTGGCCCTGCCCGATCTGCGCGCCCCCGATCCGGCATCGGTGACGCAGGCGCCCGCGGGAGCACTTTTCCTGGAGCACGCGCGGCGGATCCAGCCGGATTTCGTCTTAACAGAGGAAGCCGCGCGCCCGCTGGCCGAGCTCCTGCACCGGCTCGACGGCATCCCGCTCGCGATTCGCATCGCCGCGGCCCACAGCAACGTGCTGTCTCCCGCGGCGATGCTGTCCCGGTTGCGTGGGCAGGCGCTCCTCGCAGCGGAGGAGGCGCGAGACGCGGCGGCGAGGCATCATACCCTCGGCGATGCGATGGAATGGAGCTACAACCTCCTGGGAGAGCGAGCGCAGGCGGTGTTCCGGCAACTGGGCGCCTTCGTAGGCGGATGGACCCTCGAGGCGGCCGAGGCTGTGATCGGGGACCAGGATCCGGCGACACCCGTGTGGTCGACGCTTGCGGCGCTCGTGGACAAGAGCCTGGTGCAGGCCGACGCCCGCGCGAGCAATGAGCGGCGATACCGGTTGCTCGAGCCGATCCGCCAATACGCGCGGCAACGCCTTGTGGAAAGCGGGGAGATCGACGAGGCGCGGCAGCGACACACGCGGTACTACATCACCCTGGCGGAGCAGGCCGAAGGGGCGATGTGGGGGCCCGAGGAGCGGACATGGCTCCAGCGTTTGGAGGCCGAGCACGAGAACTTGCGGGCGGCGCTACGGTGGACGGCGGAACGAGGAGACACCGAGGGCAGCCTGCGCCTCGCAGGAGCGCTGGCAGAGTTTTGGGCGTATGGCGGCTACCTCCGTGAAGGACGGCGCTGGCTGGAGCGGACGCGGGCACTCGGTGAGGGGACGCCCTCCCTGCTGCGGGCAAAGGCGCTCGGGGGCGAAGGCTACCTCGCGCTGTTCCAAGGAGACTACGGGGAGGCCCGGGCGTTGCTGCAGGGCGCGCTGGCGCTCGTCGACCCAAGCACCCCGGCATTGGAAGCTCGCGTCCGGTGGCGCCTCGGGGCCGTCGCCGCGCTCCAGGGCGACGCCTGCGAGGCACGGACGCAACTGGACCGCAGTCTCCCGCTCTGCCGGCAGGTGGGGAACGCCTCGGACGCAGCATGCGCCGCGCTGCATCTCGGCCGGACCTTCATACTCTTGGGGGATCTGCAGCGCGCCGAAGCGATGTCTACCGACGGTCTGAACTTCGCCCGCAGTGCCGGGAGCAAGTGCTTGACGGCATTCGCCCTGATGAGCCAGGCGCACCTAAAATTGAAGCAAGGCGATTATGCGGGCGCCGCCGGCGTGGCCACGGAGGCGTTGTCGCTGGCGCAGGAGGCGCGATTCTGGCGCGGCATCAAGTACGTCGTCGAGGTCGCCGCTCTCCTGAGCGACCGCGGCGGCGACGCCGGCAGGGGTCTACGCCTGCTGTCGGCCGTGGAGCCGTGGACCGAACGGGCCGGGGAGGTCGTCAACCCAGCGTGGCATGTCGCGGCCGCGCACGCTGATTTGCGCGCACGCGCCATGCGGCAGTTGGGCGAAGCTGCGTACCGCGCGGCCGTGGCTGAGGCGCAGGCGATGTCGGTCGACGAGGTTGTCGCCATGGCGCGGGAATCCCTCGTGTCTCCGGAGCGCCACGGCCCTGCGGTATCCGTATCGGCCGACCGTTCCGGCCTGTTCCTGAGCGACCGCGAACGGGCCATCCTGCGCCTCATCGCGGAGGGCCTGCCGAACAAGCAAATTGCCACGTCGTTGAACATTGCCGAGCGCACGGTGAAATCGCACCTGACCTCGGCGATGAACAAGCTGGGCGTCGATAACCGAGCGCACGCGGCGGCTGCGGCGATACAGCGCGATTTGCTCTGAGGGGGATCCGCTCTACTTCAGACGAGCGTGCCGCCGCGCCCACGGGCATCCGGAGGACACGAGGCGGGTATCCGCTACGATGGCTCCGTACGGTCGGCCAGCGTTTCCAGCGCAGTCAGGATGCCGTCGACGCCTGGGTTGATCTCTCGGGGCGCTACGTACCGCCAGCGAATGATGCCCCTGCGGTCGATCACGATCAGCGCGCGCTCGCTTGTTCCGTCCTTGGGCCGGTACACACCATAGGCCCGGGCGGCGGCGCCCTGAGGATCCGTGTCGGAGAGCAGCCGGAACCGCAGCCGTAGGGCTTTTGCAAACGCCTCATGGCACCAGATGCCATCCACGGAGATGCCAACAAGCTCCGCGTCCAGGGCGTGCAGCTGTGGCACTATCTCATTGTAGTGGATCAGTTGATCGGTCGAGACGGGCTCCCAGTCGGCGGGGTAGAAGACAAGGACGACGGGCTTCCCCCGGAAGTCACGCAAGGCCCAGCTCTGCGCCCGGCCGGCGGGGAGCAGGATCTCCGGAGCCGTTTCCCAACCATCCGCTGACGCCCGCGTCCTGCGGTTTTTCCCGCCCGCGTTGATCATCGTCCGCCCCGATCGTGAGCCGTCGCGCACGCGGCACCATATCGATCGCGCCGCAACCGGCGAGGTGGTGACCACCTCGTCGGTTGCGCATCTTGCTTACTCGCGAAGGTGGCGTTGGACTACCGGCCGTTCGCGTCGCCCTGCGCGTTGCCCTGCTGTTGCGAGATTGGCGCGACCGTTTCGCCCGCCAGCGATCCCGAGTTTGATGTATTCGGCTGCAGGATAACCGGCGCGGGCTGGACACAGTTCACTGCCACCCCGTCCCGATAACAACCGGGCGCGGGGGACTGCGCCAGGGCGGCCGGCACCGCGGTCGTCACACCGATGCCCAGCGCGAGCAGCATTCCGAGTGCATATCGCATGGTCTTTCCCTCCGTTTCTGAGTCTCGTTTCATCCCCGTGGGGACGCGTGGAGCCGACACTTGGGGCGTCCGTCCGGCGCGGTCTGGCGCGCTATCGCCCGCCGCCGTCGCCCTGCGCATTGCCCTGCTGGTACTCCGGCGTGAACTGCGCGCCGCCCGCGGAGCCGTAGGCGATCCCGGTGGCTTCCTGATCAGCGCTCGCCACGCCCGGCATCGCCGCGAGAACAGTCCCGAGTGCGAATGCCGCGAGCGCTGCAGACGCTGCCTTCCACAACCGCTTCATGGCGATCACCCTCCTCTCTCTCAATCTGTCCGTCGTTGTCATCCTGCCAGATGCGGCAAACGACGACGTCGTCCGAACGGGCAGATCGCGGATGCCCGAACGGGCAGCGGCAAGGGCACGGGGAGTACAGGCGCTAGATCAACCCGCTGGCACGGTAGAGCAGGATGGCGGCCGCTGCCGCCACGTTGAGGGACTCCACCCCGTGGGCAAGTGGTAGGCGTACCGTCTCCGCGCCCGCGCGAGACCACGCGGCCTGCGGACCCGCGCCTTCGTTACCGAAGATCACCGCGAGCGGACGGGCAAACGATGCATCGGCAGCGAGTTGTCCGCCCACCGGGCCGGCGATCATGAGCCTGACGCTCCGCTCCCGTAACTCCGTGGCCGCCGCGTCGGCCTCGCCGTAGTGGCGGAGCGGCACAAGAAACGCCGTGCCCGCGGACGCCCGCAACGCCTTCGGCCCGAACGGATCCGCGGCGCCGTCGATGGTCAGGACGGCGGTCGCCCCAGCGGCTGCCGCCGTGCGCACCATCGTCCCGACGTTCCCAGGGTCCTGGACCGCGTCGAGGACCACGATGAGCGCGTCCGGCTCGGCGAGGAGGGCGGGCGGCGCCGGCGACGGTCGCCGCGCGACGCCGATCACTCCCTGCGGGGTCTCGACCTGTGCGAGCGCCGCGTACACGTCCGGCGCGGCCACGACCTCCCGCGCACCGCGGGGACGCGCCACCGCGCGCAATGCCGCCAGCCGGGGATCGCCAGCGGCCTCGGGCGTATAGACCAGCAGGTCCAGGGAGGCACCGGCGGCCGCCGCGGTCTCGACGGCACGCCATCCTTCCACCAGGATCCGTTCCGCCTGCCGGCTCGGCGCGCGGAGTTGCGCGCGCAATTCGCGAATCAGGGGGTTGCTTCGACTCGTGATCACGGAGACCGTCGATCTCCCCACGCCGCCGGCCTGCGGGCACTCATGCGCCGTGCGCGCAGCGCCCACAAACGAGCGAGCCCTCCCCGCTCCGGGAGGGCCCGACCGCTCCATGTGCGCCTCCGGCTACTTGTCCGCCTGCGCGCGCTTGACGAGCGCTTGAAACGCATGATCATCCCGCACGGCGAGATCGGCAAGTACCTTGCGATTGATCTGGATGCCGGCGCGACGCAAGCCGCAAATGAGACGACTATAGGACGTGCCGTGCGTCCGCGCCGCGGCGTTGATCCTGGCGATCCAGAGCCGGCGAAAATCACGCTTCCGCGCGCGCCGGTGAGCGTAGGCCTGGGCCAACGCCCGCAGCACCGTCTGGTTCGCCATCTTGAACCAGCGGCTCTTTTTCCCCCAGTAACCTTTGGCGAGCTTCAGCACCTTGTGGTGCCTCCGCCTCGCCACCATGCCCCGCTTTACCCGTGCCATCGCGATCCCCCCTTGTCCCGGCGCCTTCGATGCGCCAACCCCCTCGGGGGCGGCTCATCGCAACGTCTTGCCGCCACGCGCCCCCTCTAACGGTAAGGAAGCAGGCGATTGATGCGTGCCGCGTCGGACGATTCGATCTCTCTCGTTTGTGCCAGGGATCGCTTGCGGGAACCGCGCTTGTGGACCATCAGGTGTCCACCCAGTTGACGTCCGCGCAGCACGCGCCCACGACTGGTCACGCGCATGCGCTTCGACGCCCCGCCGTGCGTCTTGAGCTTCGGCATCACGACCTCCTTCCGCGCGCGCCGCTCAGGTCTTCTTCGGCGCGAGAATCATCACCATGTTGCGGCCCTCCATCAACGGATGCCGCTCCACCACCGCTACCTCGGCGAGTTGCTGCGCCATACGTCGCAGAATCTGCTCGCCCACCTGTGGGTGCGCCATCTCGCGCCCGCGAAACCACATCGACACCCGAACCTTGTCGCCGTCCTTGAGAAAGCCGCTGACCGTCCGCGTCTTGGTCTGCAGATCGTGCTCCCCGATTTTGGGGCTGAGCCGCATGCCCTTGAGGTCGGAGGTCTTCGACTTCTTGTGCGCGAGCCGTTCACGCTTGGCCTGCTCGTACTTGTACTTGCCAAAGTCCATGATCCGGCAGACTGGCGGAGACGCGGTCGGCGCCACCTCCACCAAATCGACCCCGGCGTCCTGTGCCTTGGCCAGCGCCTCCTGCAACGACATAACACCCAACTGCTCCCCGTTCGCCCCGATCAGCCGCACCTCACGGGCCCGGATGCGGTTGTTGATCCGCGTCTCTCGCTCGCGCTCTATGGGTGTGATGGGTCTTCGGCCTCCTTCTGTCCCGTAATATGGAACGAGGAGATGGCTATGCCATCCCCTCCACAACGATCGTCCGCGTAAACCCTGCCGGCAACTCCCGCGCTTGGCACCGAGCGCCGCAGGGTGAGAAGCAGATGGCTTCTGCTTAAGCAATCATTCGATTTTGTAGGTATAACCTAGCATACCCCCCGACGCACGTCAACGAACCGGCACACGTCAACGAACAGCATGGTCGCGAGCAGCACGCTCCGCGATGTTGGCACCCCAGGGCAACACGCGCGCGACGACGAGGGCCTGATCGTCCGTCGGACCGTTGCCACTCCACCGGCCGACTGCCGCCATAATCTCGTCTGCGATCCGCTCCGGTTGCGCTTCCCGCAGCTCGATCAGGTAGTCAACCAGACGCCGGTCGCCGAACTCCTCCCCGTCCGGGCGGCGCGCTTCGATAATCCCGTCCGTAAACATCGCGAGCAGATCCCCGGGGCCCACCTGCACTTCCACCGCCGAGTAGCGGGCCGCGGCGTCGACGCCGAGCAGTAACCCGGGCGCCTCGAGCGCTTCGGGCGCCTGCACGCCGGCGCGCAGGAGGAGCGGCGTCGGGTGCCCGGCTCTCGTATAGCGGAGCGTCCCCGCCTCGGGGTCGACCACACCGTAGAAGAGGCTGACGAACAAACCGGAGGCGGCGTCGCGGGTGAGCACGCTGTTCATCCGCGCGAGCACCGCCTCGGAGGGGCGGCCGTCCAGCACAAACGCCTCGAGGAGATACCGCGCGCGGGCAGACAGCGTGGCCGCGGGAATGCCCTTGCCCGAAACGTCCGCAATGGCGAGGCCGACGCGTCCGTGCCCCACGGGAAGCACGGCATAGAAGTCGCCGCCCACCTCCCGGCTCGGCACATACCGGCCCGCGATGGCGATACCGGGCAGCCGGACGCTGGGCGTCGGCACCAGCGCCTCTTGAATCACGCCGGCGATCTCCTGCTGCCGGCCGTAGGCGCGCGCGTTGTCCACGGCCAGCGCCACACGATCGGCAAACGCTTCGATCAGGCGAACGTCCTGGGCGCGAAAGTCTCGTTCCTCGTGCGTAATCAGCTCCAACACGCCGATCACCCGGCCGCCGACGCGCAGCGGCACGCACGCCGCCGCCCGCACGCCCTGCGCGAGCAGGCGCGGGTCGAGCGCACGGAACGCTTCCTCCCCCGAGAGGACGAGCGCGCGCCCGCCGTCCGCCACCCGTCCGGCCAGCCCCTCACCGCGCGCCAGCCGCCGCGCGCCCACCGCTCCCGGATCGGAGTCTTGCGTGACGATCAGATCCCCCGTCGCGTCGTCCACGAACCATACGGTGCCGCCGTCCGCGCGCAGCGCGGCGGCGATCTGCTGCACGAGCGTCGCCAGGAGTTCGTCGAGCCGCACCGTGGAGAGCGCGGCATCGCTCACGCTCTGCAGGGCGTTGATCTCCGCGAGGGACCGCGCCAGCCGCTCGCTCATCTCGTTGAACGCGGTCCCCAGCTGGCCCAGCTCGTCCGTGCGGCGCAGGCGCACCCGATATCCCACTTCGCCGCGGCCGATCGCGCGCGCACCGTTGGCCAGGGCCACGATCGGCGCCGTCAGCTCCGTGCCCAACACCCAGGCCAGGAACACACCGAGGCCGACCGCCGCGAGCACCCATCCCAGCTCCTCCTGACCGCCGCGCCGCACCGGTTCCAGCGCCGCCCGTTCCGGCTCCAGCACCACGGCCGCCCAGCGCAGGTCGGTGATCGGCACCGCGGCTCCGATCTGGGGCCCGCCGGCCGCCGCGTCCCGGTAGCCCTCGATTATGCTCGGCTGGCCTCGAAGCGCCGCCTGCACGGCGGGCAGCGAAGCGAGCGCGTTGACTGGCCGGCCCGGCCGTCGAAGGTCGAACACGACGCGGCCGCCGTTGTCGACGATGATGCCGTCCATGTCGGGCGCCAGCGCGGTTGGCAGCATCGGCCGCACGCGCGTCAGATCCACGACGCCGTCCACCACCGCGGTGAGCCGGGGGCCCTCGGTGATCGCGGTCGCGACCTCGAGCTCCGGACGGCGGCCGGGGGAATTGACGACGCCGACCGCCCACGGCGCGCCGGCGCGCACCGTGGCGAATCCCCAATGGGTCGCCACGTTCGCGTAGGCATCGCCGGGCGGCGCCGATGCCTCCACGCGCCCGTCAGGCAGGATGAGCCCGAGCCAGAGGAACGACGTCTCGTAGGCGCGGATCGACGTCAGCAACTGCACGATCCCGACCACCGGGTAGGGTTGGCTCTGCACCGCCGATCCGGCCGCCAGCTCCGCGTGCACCGTATTCTCGACAAACGTGCTGATATCGGACGCCAGCGCACGCGCCGCATCCTGTTGCCTGCGCAGCACGAGGTTGCGGCGGCCCTGGTCCTGTTGCAGGCTCAACAGCACACCGAGCACCAGGACGGGGACCATACAAATGAGGATGACGCCGGCGACCTTGCCTCGAATACCGAGCCGCATCACCGTTTCCCCCGTCCGGTTTCGCGCCCGGCCACTCGCTCGCGCGTGCGACGCCCGCGCGGTCCCGATCGCCCGCCGTTACGACTGGGGCGATCCGTGGGCTCGCGCTTTCTCGATCGCTTCCAGTTCGGTGGAATAGATCGGAAACACCTGGTCCAACCCGGTGATCGTGAACAGCTTGCCGATCTTGGGCTGTGTGGACACGACGGCCAGCGTCCCGTCGCGCTCGTGGATGCGCTTGAGGGCGGCCGTCAGCACCCGAAGCGCGGTACTGTCCATGTACGTCGTCTTCGACAGGTTGACGACGAGCAGCGGGGGTGCGCCCGCCGCGCCGCGCGTCAGAGCCTCCTCCAGCCGCGGCGCCGTGTAGAGGTCGACCTCACCCGCAACTTCGATCACCGTCACGGTCCCTTCCGTCCGGGCTCCGATCTGGAGCTCCATCGCCGTCCCTCCCTCTGAGACGCGCCTCGGCCCTAGTCGTCGTCGCGCGTGATCATCGCCGCCTGGTAGAGCGCGATGCCCTTGTTCGCGACCGCGGACGCGATGAATCCGAGCAGAAACAGGAACAATCCCTTGCTCGCCACCATCAGAATCGTGTCTCCCATCGACCGCGCGGCGACGGATTCGGCCAGGGCCCCGGAGGCGACCAGTTGCACATACGCCAGGCCGAACACGGCGAGCAGCAGGAGCACACCGAGGACAAACACCGTCATGCCGGCCGACCGCCCCGCGCCGTCTCCACCGGTGCGAGCCATGCGGTCACCTCCGTGTGTCACGCAAACGCATGTTACTCCAGCCGGGCGCCGGCGAGCGCGGTCTGGCACGAACACGACCGCACCCGCGGCAGCCGCTCGATCATCGCAAAGAGCAGCCGGCGGAGCTTTTCGTTATTCTCCCGCAACACCGCGATCACCGCCTCGTGCGACACCGGCGAAACATCGGGCGACCCCTCCAGCCCGACGTCGTAGTCCGTGATCAACGAGATGTTGACGTAGCACAACTCCAGTTCCCGTGCCAGATGCCCTTCGGGATAGTTGGTCATATTGATGACTTCCCACCCCTGCGAGCGGAACCAGCGGCTCTCCGACCGCGTGCTGAACCGGGGACCCTGGATCACGACCACGGTGCCCCGATCGTGCACGGGAATCTCGATGGCCCGGGCAGCCTCCACGGCCAGCGGCCGAAGCGTCGGACAATACGGATCCGCGGCGGAGACGTGGGTCACGACCGGCCCATCGTAGAACGTGTCCCCGCGCCCCCACGTGCGGTCCACATACTGGTCGCAAATAACGCAGTGCCCGGGCTTGACGTGAGGCTGCAGGCTCCCGGCCGCGCAGGGGCCGAACAGCCATTCGACGCCGAGGGACTTCATGGCCCAGACGTTCGCGCGGTAGTTGATCCGGTGCGGTGGCAGGCGGTGCGTACGGCCGTGCCGCGGCAGGAACGCGACGGTGCGCCCGGCGATCTCCGCGAGCGTGAACGTGTCGCTGGGTTCGCCGTACGGCGTCTCGACCTTGTGCTCGCGGGCGCCCTCCAGCAGCGAGTAAAAGCCCGAGCCGCCAAACACCCCGATCTCTGCGCGCGGCACCGGCGCCTCCCTGTCCTATAAGGTAAAGGTCACGCGCTCCGTAGCGACGATTCCCATTCCGTCGTTCCCCGCGAACAACCGGGGAACCGGCGCGCGCTCGTTTGCAATCCTGACCGCGATGTCCCACGCCGCAAAGGAGGATATCCGACACACGCGCGGGGCCACGAGACGAAACAGGCCGGCGCTCCCGCCGGCGGCCGCGCCCCATTCGGATTCCACCACACGACGGGGCACGCGAAATTGCGCCTCTAGCTGCTACGATGGTATCATCTGCGTTGACGATGGGTCAACTTGCGCGGGGTTTCATTCGCCGTTCTGCCCCACGGCTCGACGAACGCGCGGACGTCGTCGTCATTCCCTGGAGTGGCGTGCGTTCATTCGGAGGTGCCGATGCAGGCGGCGCACAGCTTGGTTCGCCCGTTTCGCGGGCCCAGCCGCGTGTGGTACGGATTAGGCGCGGCGGCGCGCGCGGCGGAATGTGCCGCTGAACTCGGCATCGCCCCCGGCGCCGCGCTCGTCTTTGCGGATCCCGCGGTAGACCGGCTCGGCCTCGCGCGCGAGCCGATCGAAAGCCTTCGCGCCGCGGGCTTTGCCGTGCATCGGTTCTCGGAGATCCCGGGAGAACCGACGGTGGAGGTCGCGGATCGAGGCGCGGCCGCCGTGCGCGCGCTCTCGCCCGCCCTGATCGTCGGCGTCGGCGGCGGAAGCGTGATGGATGTCGCGAAACTCGGGGCCGCGATGATCGAGAACCCGGGGAGCGTGCTCGAGTACACGCATTTGGGCGGGCGCCGTCTTCGAGGCCGCGCCGTACCCACCATTCTCGTGCCGACGACCGCGGGGACCGGCGCCGAAGCCAGCCAAAACGCCGTCGTGACCGCCGGGGCCAAAAAGGCGTTTGCGAACAACTATCCGCAACTGCTGGCGGCCGGCGTGTTGCTCGATCCGGCCCTCACGGTCTCGCTGCCGCGCGACGTGACCGCGCACACCGGACTGGACGCCCTGAGCCACTGTGTCGAAGCACTGCTCTCCACGCACGCGACGGCCCTCACCGACCTCCAGGCTGTGCGGGGCATCGAGCTCATCGCCGAGTGGCTGCCGCGGGCCTATGCCGCCGCCGGCGACGAGACCGCGCGCGGGAGCATGGTGCTCGCCGCCTACTGCGGCGGGCTCGCGCTCAACGCCGGCATGGTGCTGGGCCACTCCATCGCGTACACGATCGCGAACCGACTCCACCTGCCCCACGGCTTATCGTGCGCCCTGGCGCTTCCGTACGCGGTCGCGTACAGTCGGGAGGCCGCGCCGGAGCGGCTGCGGCGCATCGGTGACGCCGCCGGCGGCCGCGGCGCCGATCCCGTCCGCGGGATCGAGGTCCTGTGCCGCGATCTCGGCGTGCCCGAAGCGCTGAGAACGCTCGGCCTCGAGCGGAGGCAGCTCGGCGAGATGGTCACCGAGTGCCTCGAGCACTATCCGCGGCCGAACAACCCGCGGCCGCTCGAGCGTGGCCCGCTATTGTCCCTCTACGAGGCAATGTGGGAGGGGCGCCCCGCGTACGCATGGACGTCATAGCGTCGCGCGGCGGGGCGCCCGGACGCCGCCTCGCCGCGATCCTGTTCGACCTCGACGGCACACTGCTCGACAGCGCCGAGCTGATCATCACGGCGTTTCAGGAGACGTGCCGCTCGCGGCTCCACCGCGATATCGATCGGGCGACGATCCTGCGGGACTGGGCGCGCCCCATTCGGGAGCGGTTTCACGCGCTCGCGCCCGGCCGCGACGAGGAACTGTCCCGGGATTACCTCCGACGCTACCTCGCGCTTCACGACCGGTTGGCTCGCCTGTTTTGCGGCGTCCCCGCCCTCCTCCGCGCACTCGCGGCCCGTGGCTACGCGATGGCCGTCGTGACGTCCAAACGTCGAGCCACGACCCAGGCCGCCGTGGGCGCATTCGGCCTCGCCGAGTGGTGCCCGGTGATCATCACGGACGAGGATACACGGCGGCACAAGCCCGACCCCGAACCCGTCCGCCTCGCGGTGAGCCGCCTCGGCGTCGCCGCCGCGGACACCCTCATGGTCGGCGACACGCCGTTCGACGTCGAAGCGGGCCGCGACGCGGGCGCCGCGACGGCAGGCGCGCTGTGGGGCGCCGTCGATCCGGACGCGTTGCGGGCCGCGCGGCCCGATTACATCGTCGCGCGGCCCGAGAACCTGCTCGCGCTCTGCCCGCCGCTCGACGGCGCGCTGCCGGCGGCTACCGGCCCGTAGCGGAACGCGTTCTCACGGCCGCCGCGTGCCCCGCAATCGCGCGATGTAGATCCGGGCGGCCTGGTCCATCGAGGCGGCCCGCAGGCGTTCCTCTTCGGCAAATCTCGCCTCCTCGGTCGCCCAGCGGTCCGACGTCGCGTACGCCTCGTCTTCGGCCTGCTGCACGGCGTCGCCCGATCCGCGGTCGTTTCTCACGAACGCGCCCACCGACACCGCCAGAGCGCCGATGCGGTCGACGATCGCCGGCACGCGACGGACGGTCACCTCCGCGATGAGCGCCGCGGCGGCGACGGCGGCCACCGGCGGCCACGCGTCCTCGGTGCCGGTGCCGCGTCCCTCACGGAAGGTCTCCTCGGGCGAGCGCAGGAGCCGCCCGCCCGTCGTCTCCGCAAGCTGCGCCAGGAGCGCCGGGTTGCCGCCGGGCTCGCGCAGTTCGGGGGAATACGGCACGACGAGCCCGGCGGCGCGCGTGCCTATGGATCCGCGCGCGTCCGCGGCGGCCACGATAACCGAGTACGTGCCCGGCGTCTCCGCGGGCCACTCCGCCTCGTACCGCCCGGGCGCCGTCTGCACGGCATCGACGGCGCGGCGGATCCCGCCGGGGCCACCAACCTGTGCCCGGAGGGCGAGACCGTCCCATGGGGCGCCGTCCGGCCGGCGGGCGTCGACGACGAGCCGGGCTGAGGCGCCCTGCGGGTCGTGGCCGAGCGACACGTAGAGCCCCGCCTGCTCGTCCCGCAGGGTCCACCGCACGGCCTGCGACCAGAACCGCGCGACCGCGGACCATCCGGCCCACGGCGCGGTCCACCGCGTGCCGTCGTCGGAGGTAAACGCGACCACGTGGCCCACACCGTAGCGCCACGTCGCGAGGACCGGATCGCCTCGCGGTCCGGCGAGCGCGACGTCCGCGCCGGCTTTGGCGACCGCCGCAACGTATCCCTCGATCGGCGGCGGCGTCGGCAGGCCGGCGAGCGTCGGCGCAGCCTCCCCGCGCTCGAGCGGCGTCGGCTCCTCGACAAGGTACGAGCGGATGGCGACGAGCGCCTCGGTCGTAAAGATCTGCGGGATCGCGTAGAGATCCTTGGCCACGTACGATCGTCCGCCGCCCCACCGCGCGAGATTGCGCATGAACGCGAGGTCTGCGTCCGAGCCGATCGCCACCGTGCTGACCGTGATCTTTTGTCGCGCCAGCGCGGACGCCAACGTGTGGAAATCTCCGGGATCGGTGAGACCGTCGCTGGCGACGATCACATGCCGTACCTTCGCCGGGGACGTGGCCAGAAACTTTCCGGCCGCGGCGAGCGGCGGGTACATGAGCGTGCCGCCGCCGGCCTGGATGCGGGCGACCTCGGCGAGGATCCGGTCGCGGAAGCGCGCGTCGGTTGGGGGCACCAGCCAGCGGTACGTCTGGTCGAACGTGATGACGCCGACCTGATCGTGCGGACTCAGCAGATCGATCACCGACGACGCGATCTCCTTCGCCAGCGCCTCCTTGGCAATCTCCGTCCCGAACGCCTCCATGCTGCCGGACGTATCGATGACCAGGACAACGGCCACTGTCGGAAACGCCGTCCGCTGCCGCACGTCCATCCGCACGGGCAGCATCGCCTCGAGAGGGGTGCCCGCGTACCCGCCCACGCCATAGCTGTGCGGGCCGCCGATGGCGAGCAGCCCGCCACCGAGGGTCCCCACGTAGCTCTGAAGCGCCGTCTGCTGGGCGGCGCTGAGATCACCGGCCCCGACGTCGTCCAGGATCACACTGCTGTACGGCCCGAGGGCGGCCGGTGCGGTTGGGATCGCGTCCGGTGTCCGGACGTCGACGCGGAGGTCCTGACGGGCCAGCCAGTCCGGCAGCACGGTCGGCTCGGTGGTGACAAACAGCACGCGCGGCGCGCCCATCACCACCACCATCGCTTCCCCGTGATTGTTGCCGGTCAGCGTGTCGGGCGTGGCGGTAACGTCCACCCGGTAACGCACGGTCGCCGCGCCGGTGGCGCGATCCGTAAAGGACAGCGCCGTCTGCCCCGCGCGGAGCGCGACGTGGCGGGTCGCGACCGGCGCCCCGTTCCGGCTCCACGTGATCGTGGCGTCCGCCGGCACCGTGGCGCGGATCACGGCCCGCACCTGGTACGTCTCGCCCGTGTGCACCTCCGGCGGCGCCACGACATCGTCCACCAGCACTTCCGGCGGCGGCGAGCCGCCGAGCGGCACGGCGTCGATCACGACCCCGTCGGCCGCCGCGCGGCGCGCCGCGGCCGCGGCGTCTCCCGCATTTTCGGCGCCGTCGCTCAGCACCACAATGCGCCGGGCACCGTCGCGCGGAAGCGCCTGCCGGGCCAGGTCGATCGCCGCGCCGATATTCGTGGCGTCCGGCTCTGGCGCGGCACGAAGCGCGTCCACGGCCGGGTGCGGCGCCACGGGGAGTTGCAGCGAGGGCGCCCCCGCAAAGGTCACGAGCCCCGCCTCATCCTGCGGGTGCATTCGCGCAAGCGCATCCGCCACAAACGAGGCGGTCGCGCCGCGCGCCTCGGGGGTGATGCTCATCGATCGGTCCACGACGAACATCACACGCGTGCCTGATGACGGCGCGCGCACCATCGGCTCCGCGAGCGCGAGGATCACGAGCGCGAGCGTCGCCAAGCGGAGCACCGTGGCCACCCGCCAGCGGCGGCCGAGGCGCCGCCGCCCGAGATGCCACACGACGAGCATGGCCGGGAGCAGCCCGAGCCACCAGGGATGTTGAAACGTGACCGGCGGCATCACGCGTCACCGCCCCGCCGCCGCGTGGCCAGAGCCCATTCGCCGAGGAGCGCCGCGATCCCGACGAGCAGCAACCATGGCCAGAGGGGCACGTGCACCAGGACGGTTCCGGCCGCGGGTCCCGCCGCCGAAAGCGGAGCCGGGGCCCGCCCTGGACGGATCATCCCCGCGTGAGGCGCTCCGATCTCCGCGGCAAACGTGCGCGTCCCCGCCGCGGTCGAGAAGCGGTAGAGCCCCGCGCGCGTAAACGGCGGCAGCACGAAGGCGCCGTCCGTCGCACGCACGTCGACGCGGCGCCCCAGCGGATCGGTCAGGCTGCCGGCCGTCGCCGCGCCGGCCGGCACCTGCACCTCGTCCCCGATCGTCACGTGATCCACCGCCCCGCTCAACCATGCCAGCATGTTGCGGATGAGAATCGGAAAGGCGGCGTGCTGGGGGAGGTCCGAATCCCCGAGCGCAAAGCCGAGGACGATCGCCCGCACGCCGCGGCCCGTGTACTCCCAGACGAGCGGCGTGGCGCCCGCCACCAGCACGCGCCCGCCTTCGACCGCGAGCTGGAGGGCGCGATCGATGCGCACGTCGCGCAGGTCGACGAACCGCAGGACCGGATCCTGGCGGTCCCATGCCGCGATCTCCGGGCGCGCGGCGACACCCGACGCCGTTGCCGGGAGGTTTGGCGGCACGGCGCCGATCACAAGGTAGTTGCCGGGCGGCAACGGTCCGGGATCGATGCGGTCGAGGATGACGACATCGAAGGCGGACCACGCCGCTGGGTCCACGGTCGCCGTCTCCACGGCACGCGCCACCGGCAGGACCCGCAGCGCCCGCTCGAGCGGGGGATTACCGCGGCCCACGAGCAGCACGGAACCGAGCGGCGACGACGCGACCAGCGCCGTCGCGTCGTCGTCCTCCGGCAGCACGTCGTGCGTCACGATGTGGGCGTGAAGCACGCCGGCGTCCCGGACCGGGAACACGGCGGTCGCCGTGCCGCCGGCGGGCACCGCCAGCGTCGCATGGTACACCGTCGCGTCGCCGAGATGCACGTCGAGCGGAATCCGGCGCACGCCGCGGCTCCAATTGGCGACGCGCACGAGCGCCTCCGGACGCACCGCGTCCGTCAGCACGCGAAACGCGACGATGCCGGCGTTGTCCGCCGCCGTGCCAAGTACATGGTAGATGACGCCGGCCGCAGCCGGCGGCGCGCCGCGCGCGGCGTCGGTCCACACGAACACACGGCTGTCCGCCGCCGAGCCCGCCATCGCGCCCGCCAGCGTGACGGCGGCATCAACGTCCCCGGCGGCGTCCCAGGGCTCGGCATGCCGCAGTGCCGCGGCCACGGTGCCGCGATCCGTCGTCAGTGACGCCAGCACGACGGGATGCGGCGCCGCGAGGATCACCGCCGCGCGCTGGCCCGGCTCCAGGCGCCGCGCCACCGCCAGCGCTTCCGCGCGCGCCCGCTCGAAACGGGTCGGCGCCACGTCGCGCGCCCGCATCGACAGCGACGCGTCGAGCACCAGCACCACGTCCCGGCCGGCCACGGCACGGCCCAGCACGGCCGGACGCGCGAGCCCCACGACCATCGCCGCGAGCGCGAACAACTGGAGGGCCAGCAGCAGGCTGCGTTCGATCCGCCGCGACGGCCGAAACGCGGCGAGCGCGGGCGCGGATCGCTGCCACAACAGGATGCTGCTGACCGGCTGGTCCCGGCGCCGCACCCGCAAGAGGTACAGCACCACGAGCAGCGGGAGCGCGGCAAGGCCCCACAAGGCCGCGGGAGCGCCGAGCGTCACCGCACCAACCCGCCCTGGCGCAGGTAGCGCAACACGAGCACGTCCGCGGGGACCGACGACGTGGTCCGCACGTAATCAATCCCGTGACGAAAACAAAACGTCTCGAGATCGCGGAAGTACGCGTCGCGGGCCCCGACGTATGCCCGCAGGGCGTCGGCGTCGACGGTCAACTCCAGCGCCCGGCCCGTCTCGACGTCGATGAGGCGCAGGTCGCCGGCGAGCTGTGGCGCGATCTCCTCATCCGCCAGGATGTGCACGAGAAACGTCTGAAAGCGGTGATGGCGCGCGTGCAGCAGCGCGGCCGAGTAGCCGCGAGGATTCAGGAGATCGGAGATCACGACGAGCAGGCCGCGCCGTCCGGACGCGCCGAGGCGGCGCGTCAAGGCGTGTTCGAGATCGGTGCGGCCCGCGGGCTCCAGTCCGTCCAAAAACCGCAGCAGGTCAAAGGCGCGCGCGCGCCCGCGGAGCCGCGCAAGGCTGGGCCCCTGCCCGGACGCAAACGCCGTCACCCCGACACGGTCGAAGTTGCACAGGCCGATGTACCCGATCGCGGCGGCGACGCGCTTGCCCAGCGCCAGCTTGCTCGGTGCCCCCGCCGCCATCGACGCGCTGGTATCGAGGAGCAGATGCACGTCCAGGTCCTCTTCCTCGCTGAACAGCTTGACGAAGACACGGTCGAGCCGGGAGACGATGTTCCAATCGATGTACCGGTAGTCGTCCCCGGCCTGATAGGCCCGGTAGTCGTCGAACTCGATCCCGCGGCCCCGCACCAGGCTGCGCCGCTCGCCCCGCTGCTGGCCGCGGACGAGGCGGCGGCTCACCAGGCTCAGCGTCTCGAGGCGCTGCAGAAACTCCGGATCGAAGAGCTGCGCACCGTGATCGGCGCCGGTCCGGTCCACGCGGGCACCTATGCGCCGCCCGCGGCCGCACCGACGCCGCCGAGCTCGTCCATCGTCCGGCGCACGAGATCGTCGGGATCGACGCCTTCGGCCTCGGCCTCAAAGTTGAGGATGAGCCGGTGGCGGAGCGCGGGGATCGCCAGCGCCTGGATGTCCTCGACCGACACGTTGAGCCGGCCCTCCGCCAGGGCGCGCACCTTGCCGGCGCGCAGCAGCGCCTGCAGCCCCCGCGGACTGGCCCCATACCGGATGAAGCGCTTCGCCGGCGCCGCGCCGTGCGATGATCCGCCGTGCGTGGCCAGGACGAGCCGCGCCGCGTAGTCCCGAACATGCGTGGCCACGGGGGTCTGGCGGGCAACGCCCATCATCCGCAGCACCGTGGGACCGTCCGCCACGCATCGCGCCGTGGGCTCGTCGGGCCCGGTCGTGCGCTCACCGATCGCCCGCAGGTCGTCCAGTTCCGGGAACGGTACCCGAAGCTTGAACAAGAAGCGATCCAGCTGCGCCTCGGGCAGCGGGTACGTGCCCTCCATTTCGATCGGGTTCTGGGTCGCCAGCACGAAAAACGGCTCCTCGAGCGGGCGGGACATCCCCGCGATCGAGACCCCATGCTCCTGCATCGCCTCGAGCAGCGCCGACTGCGTCTTGGGGGTGGCGCGATTGATCTCGTCGGCGAGCACAATCTGCGCAAATACCGGCCCGGGCTGGAACTCGAACCGTCGCCGGCCGCCGTCGTCCTGCACGATCAGGTTCGTCCCCAGGATGTCGGCGGGCATGAGGTCGGGCGTAAATTGGATCCGTGAGAACCGCAGGTCCAGCGCCTGAGCGAGCGTACGCACCAGCAACGTCTTGCCGAGGCCGGGCACGCCCTCGAGCAGCACGTGGCCTCCCGCCAGCAGCGCCGTGACCGCCAAGTCGAGCAGCGTCTCCTGTCCAACGATGACCCGGCCGAGCTCCTGGCGGACCGCGGCGAACGTGCGGCGGAACTCCTCTACGTCGTGCGGCCCGGCGTGGTCGGTCACGGAGCGCCTCCCTCCGTCTGGAAGTACTGGCGGACCATCAAGATGTACGCCGGCGGCAACGGCGCTTCCGACACGGCCCGGTCGAGCTCGTGCGCGACCGATGCCGGGAGACGCCCGGCGGCGACCCGCGACGCGCCCGTCTGGCCGGGGGCGACGACCAGCCGCGTCGTCGACGGGCCCTGCCCCGGCGTTCCCCCGAGATGCTCCGGCACGTGCGTCCCCTGGAGACGGGGCGCGGCCGCCCCGAGCTGCGGCCCGGTGCCCAGGCCGGGGAGGCTGCCTTGGTTCGGGCCGGGGGGCGGCGGCGTCGTTCCGTTCTCGTCGATGGATGGCGCATTGGGCCCGGACGCCTGGGGCGACGACGTACTCGACGACGGCGTCTCGGGGACGCGGGCGTTGGAACCGCCGCCCAAGGGGCCGGATTTGGCGATGCTCGTCGCGGCGTGCTGCATGCTCTGCCGCGCGTCGCCGAGCGCCTCCGCGTCACCTGCCATACGTTCGAGCCCTTCGAGGTCCTGCAGCGCGTCGTTCATCGATCCCGCGGCGGCGGAGAGATGTCCCTGCGAGGCCTCGCGCCGGGCCTGCACGACACGCTGCCGCGCCGAGACCGGAGCATTCATCTGATCGAGGGAATCCGCCAGGGCCCGCATCTCCCGGGACAGCATCTGGGGCTCGACCGGCTGCCCGCCGCGCTCCAGCTGTCCCGTCAACCCCCGGACCCCGCGCACGGCGGCGGCCAGACGTTGGAGGCGGTCACCGCCGGACGCCGACTGCGACGCGGCCGGCGCCCGCCGGCCGCCGGGCCCCTGCACCTGCGGCAACGAGGCGTCGAGCTGGCGATGCAGCAGATCCTGCGTAGCGCCAAGCTGATGGTTCAGATCCTGCACCAGCCCGAGCGCCCGCTCCCGGTCCATCCGGGAGCCTTGGAGCCGCTCGCCGAGCGCCCGCAGCTGCGGCCCGAAGCGCCGCGCCTCGGGCAGCGCCTGCGATGTGCCCAGCGCCTCGAGGCGACGGCCGGCCTCGGTAATGGAGCGTCCCTCGCGATGGACCACGGCAAGCGCCCGCGCCGCGGGCGTGGCCGGCAACGACCACCCGCTCAGAAACAGAGACCAGAGAAGGAGCGCGAGCCCGCCGATGAGCGCCAACCCGGCGTCCCTTGGAGCGCGCAACGGCGCCACGCGGCTGGGCTCGAGGTCTTGCACCGCGGCCACGGCATCGGCCACCTGCAGGCGGCCGAGCCCCGGCGGCTGCGGCGACTGCGCCAGCAACTCAACCGCGGTGCTGAGCCGGTCCTGGAGCCCGGCGCGCCGATCGGTGATCCTCGCGGCGTCCAGCGCGGACGGCCACGACAGCCGCAGGATCACCGGGTACGCTCCGAGGAGCAGCGCCGCGAGCACCAGCGACACGCGGCCTAACGGCAGCGGTACGGGGAACACCATCGTGGCGATCGCCCACGCCACCAAGACACCGGCCCCCCAGGCGGCCCCGCGCGCGAGCCGGCGCCAGGTGGCGATCGTCGCGAGGCGGCGCGCGATACCCCGGAGCAGTGCTGCGAGCTCAAGCGCCTCGTGCGTCATGGAGTGCCAAACCTCCGCAGCGCGGCATAGGCGAGTCCGCCGGCGCCGAGTCCCAACGCCGCGTAGCACACGACGCCCTGCACAGGCATCGCTCCGGCGGCGGCCTGAGCGACCGCGACGACCGGGTTCGCCCACCGGATCGCGTCCGGGAGCGCCAGCGTGGCGACGAAGATCGCGAGCAGCGCGGTCCAGTGGGCCAGCGTGCGCGTAAACTCCGCCTCGAATACGATGCCGCAGAGCAGGCCGATCTGGGCCACCGCCCATGCCTGCAGGGTCACCAGCGCGCACACCCCACCGAGCGCCCCGAGCGGCAGGCGGCGGATCTCCATCGCCAGCATCAGCAGCGGCAGCCCGAGCAGCTGCCAGTACACGACCGTCACGAGGGTCGCCAAGCTCTTCCCCGCGACGATCGTCCGGCGGGAAAACGGGCCGAACGCGAGGTCGACGGCGGGGCGCTCGCCCTCGACGGCGATCTCCTGCGCCGCGCTGGCAGACGCGAAGTACGTCACGAGCACGACCTGCACGCCGAGTAGCGCGAGCGCCAGCCCCACGGAACTGCGCGACGGGTCGTTTTGATTGAGCTCGGGGGGCAGACCAAGCAGGAGCAGGAGCGCGAGAATCCCGAGATACAAGAGCTCCATGATGCGCACCTTGCGGCTGCTCCCACGGGCCCGGAGATCTCCTCGCAGCACGGCGTTGGCCACGGTGCCCGGACTACCGCCGCCCGACCGGTAGCAACAAGATCGTGGGGCGGCGATCGAGCCCGCCCCCATCCACCAACTGAAACGCGGGCGCGGCCGGCTGGATTTCCCCAACGAGCATGGGCGTCGTGGGACTGATTATAGCATCGTCGCTTGGGCCCACAAAGACCCACGACCGGTCGTGGCTCGTGGTCTCGCCCCCGCCTGACCCCCAGCCTTTCGGATCGAGCGTGATCGTGGACGCCGGGCCCACATCCCCGATCCAGTACCAGCGATTCCCCCAGTGGAGCTCCGCGCGATGCGCCGGCCCCCCGAGGGACACGCGCAGCACGCGACCGTCGGGCGACAAATCGGCGCGGGCCGACGACGGCACTGCGGCCGTCGCGGCAAAGGCACGAGCCTCGCCGTTCTCCAGCGCGCCGTCGAGCACGGTGGCCTCATCAGTTACTACTATCCGGAGCGCGCCGGACGCCGTCACCGGCGTGACCACACTGCCGACCGGCACGCGAACGGCGTAGTGGCCGCCGTACGGCACGGCGACCGTGCCCACGGTGATCGCCCGAGCGATGCCTGTGTCCGAAGCCTGCTCCAAGAACGTCGCTTCCACAACCGAGGTCGAGCGCGCGCGCACGTCGCCGGCGAGCCGCCAAAATACCACGACCGCGAGCGCGACCGCCGCGCAGGCACTGAGCACGCGGGCCCGCGTCAACCCGCGCCGGCCGATGAGGTACAGCGCCGCGAGGTACGCGAGCACCGCTCCGCCGACCTCGGCGTGGACCAGCGGATCGATCGCGGGGGAGGCGGGCAGCTGCCCCGCCGCGGCGTCGATCTGCACCGGCGAGATGCCCGCCGGTCCGAGCGCCGCCTGCCAGAGCGCCGCGCGACCGGCCCAACGGGCCAATGGTGGCGCCCCTGGATCGAAGCCCCACATCTCTACCCACCCCGCCCCAGCGGACGCCTCCGCGATCACGGGGATTCCCCCCGCGCGAACGGCGCTCGCCCCGGGATGGAGACGCAACGCATCGACAGGGTACGGGCCCGGCGGCAATGAGGCGCCGGCCGGTGGGGACGGCTCGGACGGGACGACCGACGGGGTCCCGACCGATGCCGGCAAGATGTCGTCGAGCGCATCGAGCGCGGGTGCGCCCGGCGGCGCGATGACGACGAGGCGCCCGCCGAGACGAACCCACATCGCGAGCGCATCCCGCTGGGCGTCGTCCAGACGCGCGGGGTCCAGGTCGCGCGCCACGAGCAGGTCAATCGCCGCGTACTCCTGCCAGCGGCGCGGCAGCGCTTCGGGGCCGACGTACGCGGTGACCACGCGTTCCGGCAGGCCCGCCAGCGGCGCCAACCCCGAGGAGGTGTCCGAGATCTCGATGGCGAGGCGGCCCCCGACCTTCTGGGGATCGACGGCCACCGCCTGCCGCAGCTGCTCGCGGCCGCCGATCGACACCCGCACTTCGACCAGGCGGCGAATGTTGCCGATCTGGACCGGGATCTCGAATGTCCGGCGCACGCCGGGAACGGCCGTAAACGGTACCATGGTCGTGGTCGCCGTCTCTCCCCGTGTGCGGCCCAGGACGGGCGCGTCGACCTCGATCCTGGCCTGCCCGGCATAGGGCAGCGGCGGCACCACCACCGTCAGGGGAACTGGGACGCCCACGCGAAGGGCCCCGCCGAACCCGAGGCGGACCGACAGATCCTCGCCGTACGCGGCCGCGGGATGCATCCCGCAGATCGTCGCCACGACGGCCCATAGCAAAGCGAGGGCATGGCCGGCCGGCCATGCCCTCGCTCGAGCGCTCTCGTCAGGATGACTTTGCCGTCGCACCAGCTGCCGGCGTGGACGACTCTTTCGCCTTCGAGGCCGATGCATCTTTTGCCGTTGATTCCTTGGCCGGCGCTGCGGACTTTCCGTCACCGTCCGACGGCGGCGGGGTCTTCCGATAGTCGTTGATGTGGAACCCCGACCCCTTAAAGATGATCCCCACCGGAGAAAACACCCGGCGCACGGTCGCGCCGCAGCGCTCGCAGCGCTCTACGTTCTCGGCCACCCCATGCCTTACCTCGAACTGGTGGCCGCATTTGGTGCACCGGTACTCGTATAGCGGCATGCTCCCACCTCCACGCATGACACACCGGCCCCGCCGCCGCGCCCGCGCGCGGAGCGGAAAGCGACAAAACCGGCGATTCGGTTGTTGTGACTCGACGTATTCGCGAGCAGGCTTCCCTACGGGTAGGCAGCCATGCATCCATATAATATTGTCGGCGTGCGCCGCGACCGTGTCAAGCCAGCCGGGCGCTCCGGGAGTCACCGGCGCTCCACGGTGGCGACCCATACAGGGCCGCGTCCGCCGTCCGTATCCGTGCCGAAGGCGATGCGAAGGCCATCGGGAGACCACCGGGTGACGATCGATCGCGCATACATGGCAAGCTCGGGGTGGTAGTCCGCGATTCGGAGCCGTGCGTCCGTCGCGACGTCGACGATCTCGACCGCCACCTCGTCGGGGCCGAGCAGGGTCCCGTAGGCGATAAGCGTCCCGGCGGGTGCCCACGAGACCCCGGTGTAGTTACCCGGCGGCGTGAGAACCCGGCGGCCCGACCCGTCCGGCCTCGCCACCACCACTTGTTCCTGGGCCCCGCCCGAGCCGCCCGGCGCAGCCGCCACGTAGGCGATCCACCGGCCGAACGGGTCGACAACGGGATCGTGCATCACCTCAAGGCGCGCCACTGGGCCGACGGTCAGGCGCGGGCCCGCCTCCACGCGGACGAGGAGTCCCCCCTCGCCTCCGCCGGGGGCAAGCGCGACGAGAAGCGCCCGGCCGTCCGGCAGCCATCCGATCGCCTGGGCCGCGACGCCGGCGGGGAGCACCGCCGCCCGGACTGCGCCCCGATCCGCGTCCCACGTTGCCAGCCGCTCGGCGTCGACGCCGGACGCCACGTACGCGAGGCGACGGCCGCGAGGATCCCATGCCGGGAACCGTACCACCGCCGACTGGGAGAGCCGTTCCGCCGGCCGCGCGTCCGGGTAGACGAGATAGAGCCCGCCGTCGGCCACGGCGGCCAGGCGTCGCCCATCCGGCGACCAGGCCACCTCCGTCACACTGGATAAGGAAGCGAGACGGCGGGGGCGCGGCCGTCCGAGGGCCAGCCGCCACACACCGTCATCCGTACCGAACGCGAGGAAGCGAGCCGATGGATCCCAGGCGGGCGGGCTGGTGGCCGCGACGTCGGAGACCTCGACCACTCCCGCGACCCGGAGGAACGGTGGCCCGAGCCCGAGGGGGGTCCGGACAACCGTACAGCCCGGAAGCACGAGCGCGGCCGCCAGCACGATGCCGGCGAGCCGCGCCCGATGGAGCCCGGTCAACACACGCTGTACTTGCCTTCGGCCAGCTCCCGGCAAAAGACGTGGATACCGGCGAGTTCCCGGTCGAGCACCTCGCGGACGCGCCGTGTCACGACCGACTTTCGGATGCCGCGCTGCGCGATGATCTGCGCCGCGGTCACCGGTTGGTCGATCGGCTTCCCGATCTGGCTCACCATCCAGACGTACACTTCGCGCAGGCCGGGCACCTCGTCGTACACCTTTTGCGCGACCAGATGCGTGAACACGGAGTAGATCTTCCCGACGTGTGAAACGGGGTTCTTGCCGGCCGCGGCTTCCGTGCCCATCGGCCGGTTGATCGCGATGACGCCGTTGACTTTGTTCCCTCGGCCGATCTGACCACTGTCACCGGATTCCGCGGACGTCCCGAGCACCGACAGATACACGCCGGCAAGGCCCCGTCCGGGCTCGTCGAGGGTGTTGAGATCGAACGCGACGCGCTCCATCGTCGTGCGTTTAGCGAGAAAGGTCATCACCGCGTCATAGAGCGCCTGCTTGCGGCGGAAATAGTGGTCCTCTCCCTCCACGAAGCGATCCACGAACGCGACGGCGGCCGTGAGCCGCAGCGCCCGGCCCATGCGCACGCCCATGACCTTGACGTCCTCCCCCGCCTCGGGAAAGTCTTCCTTGAACGTGCGCGAGTTGATGAATTGCTCGGTTTCGCGGACCAGTCGCTCGGTCTCCGTCATCGGCCAGTACCCGACGGCGGCGGACGTGTCGTTGGCCCCCGCGGTGTCGCGGTTGAAGATGTCGACGAGTTCGGCCGAGCCGGGTTTGATCTCGATCTGGTAGGTGACGTGCGGCCCATCCTGATCGTCCGGTCCGCCCGGCTCCACGAACCGGAGATTTTCGTGGAACCAGTTCTTGGCGGTCCGGATGGCGATCTCCCGGATGGGCAGCTCGCGCCCGTTCATCCCGTAGGCCGCCCGGTCGCCGAAGATAAGCTTCATCGGCTCCCGGATCGCGCCGCCCCCGAACCGAACCTCGGCGTCGCCGGCGACGAGGAAGGCCTTGTCGATGTTGTGGTGGAGGATGTGGCCGAACTGGCTCTGGTACTCCTTGCTCAGCTCCACCGACACGCGATCCATAATCGCGTCGCAGATCGAATCGGGGTGACCGATACCCTTGCGCTCGACCATCTCGACCTGGGTTTCGCCGACCGGCACCCCCGACAGGCTCTCGACCAGAATGTCCCGCATCGCATCCCTCCTCGACTACAGCGGACCCATGACCATGACCCGGCACGTCCACGGTGCATGCGGACGTTGCATGCCCTCGTGGCAAGACCGTCCGGCGCCCGTCCACCTCGTCATGGCAGCGTCAAGTGGACCGGGTGCATGACGTCGCGCACGGTCAGCGCCAGGATGAGGCACAGCAGCAAGGCCAAGCCCACCAAGTGGATGTAGCCCTCGCGCCGCGGATCGAGGGGCCGCCGCCACAACCCTTCCACCAGCAGAAAGGCGGCCCGGCCCCCGTCGAGCGCCGGCAGGGGAAACAGATTGAAGAGACCGATGATGATGCTGAAGAACGCGGTGAAGTAGAGAAACGTCTCCCCACCCGCGTGCGCGGCCTGCCCAAGCACGTTCACCGCGGTGACGGGGCCGCCCAACTGCCCGAGCAACTGGCCGGACCGGGCGAGCGCGCCGAGCGCCGTCATGTACGCCACGACGTCGCGTCCGGTCGTCAGCACGCCCCACCCGAGCGCCCGGATCGGATCCGGGTGGGTCCGGGAGACGGCCGGCAGGAACCCCGTCAGCCACACATGCTGCCGCGGATCATATTTCGTCGGCACGTGGACCAGAAAGCGCGCCGGCCCGCGCTGGATCAAGAACGACAGCGTCCGCCCATTGCTGGTGTGGATCAGCCGGATGACCTCGTTGCCGTCCGTCATCGTGCGGCCGTCGATCGCCAGGATGACGTCGCCCGACCGCAGGCCGGCCTGCGCCGCGGGGTCCCCCGGCACCACTTTGTCGATGCGGGTGCTCACCTGGGAGGGCACGCCGTACAGCACGGCGATCGCTGCGAGCAGGACAATCGCGAGGAGGAAGTTCATCGCGGGCCCCGCGCAGACGACCGCGATACGGGCCAGCACGGACTTGGCGCGGAACCGGCGCTCCGGCGGCACGTCCGGCGACGACGCCTCGTTGTCCTCTCCCGCCATGTTCACGTAGCCGCCGACCGGCAGCAGGTTGAGACTGTACGTCGTCTCCCCCGCGGTGAACGCGAACAGCTTCGGCCCAAAGCCGATCGCAAACGCGTGCACCGCGATCCCCACCCGCTTGGCCACGATGAGGTGACCCAGCTCGTGCACCAAGATCATCAATTCCAGTGCCAGGATCGCTAGAATGAGCGTCGGCACCACCAATCACCTTCCTCGCGCTCGGCCGAATCGATGCTGCGGACGTGCCGCGACGGGATCACGGCGCCCGCTCGGGGCGGACGCCGGGCGTCCCACCCGGCAGGACGGCGGCGTACGCCGCCTCCGCGTCCGCGCGGGCCCGCCGATCCGCGTCCAGGATGTGCTCCAGGCTATCCGCCGCGCCATCGCGGTGACCGTCGAGGACGCGCCGGATGAGCCGCGGGATCTCAAGGAAGCCGATCCGCCCTTCGAGGAACCACTGCACGGCGATCTCGTCGGCCGCGCCCAGGGCCGTGAGCGCCGTGCCACCGCGCGCCAACGCCTCGCGCGCGTAGTCCAGCAACGGGAACCGGCCGGGATCCGGGGCCTCGAATTCGAGGGCGCCGAGGCGCCGCAGATCGAGCACGGCGACGTCGCTCGGCCGGCGCGCCGGATAGGTCAGCGCGTATTGGATCGGCAAGCGCATATCGGCCGCGCCCAGTTGCGCAAGCACCGCGCCGTCGGTGAGCTGCACACACGAGTGCACGATACTTTGCGGATGGATGACCACGTCGATCCGGTCGATTGGGACGCCGAACAGCCAGTGCGCCTCGATCACCTCAAACCCCTTGTTCATGAGGGTCGCGGAGTCGATCGTCACCTTCGGCCCCATCCGCCAGGTGGGGTGCCGGAGTGCCTGGGCGGGTGTCACGGCGGCCATCGCCGCCGCCGGCGCGCGAAGAAACGGTCCGCCTGACGCGGTGAGCCAGAGCCGCACGACCTCCGCCGGGTCGCGGCCGGCGAGACATTGAAAGATTGCCGACGGCTCGCTGTCCACCGGCAGCACGCGCGCCCCCGACCGAGCCGCCGCCTCCATGACAAAGGCGCCCGCGGCAACAAGCACTTCCTTCGTCGCGAGCGCGACATCGCGGCGCGCGTTGAGGGCGGCCAGGGTCGGCGCAAGACCGGCGATCCCGACGACCGAGACGAGGACGATGTCCGCCGTGGGCCCCGCGGCCAGACGCGCGGTCGCGTCCGCGCCGTGAAACACCTCGCCGCGCCAGTCCGGTACCCCGTCGCGCACGGCGGCCGCCGCCGCGGAGGTCGGAACGGCTACGGCTTCCGGCCGGACTTCGCGGATCTGGCGCACCAGCGTGTCGACGTCGCGTTGCGCCGACAGTCCGACGATACCGAGCTCGGGCGCGAGCCCGCGGACCACGTCGAGGGCCGCGCGCCCGATCGACCCGGTCGATCCGAGGACGATGACGCGCCGCATCAGCGCCCCGGCCACCAGGCCATCACGGCGTAGCCGGCGACCGCGGCCAGCAGCAGGCCGTCGAACCGGTCCAGGATCCCGCCGTGACCGGGCAGCGCCAACCCCGCATCTTTGACACCGACTTCTCGCTTGATCGCAGACTCCCAGAGATCGCCGCAGACCGCGGCCAGCGCGCACACGATGCCCACGCAGGCGCCAATCGGGGCCGGCAGCCCGGCCGCCACGGCGAAGATCAGGCCGGCAACGGCCCCCGCCGCGACGGCCCCCGCGGCGCCTTCGAGCGACTTGCGCGGGCTGACGGTCGGGAGCAGTTTGCGCCGTCCCCATTGTAGCCCCACAAAGTACGCGGCGCTCTCGGAGGCCCACACGACGCACACGACGAGGAGCGGCGGCAACGGCCCCGGCGCGTGCAGCGGCCCGAACGGCAGCGCGCGCAGCCGCACGAGATAGCTGAAGAGGTAGCCGACGTAGAGCGCGCCGAGCACGGTGACCCCGGCGTTGGCGAGGGCGCGGTCCGTCCGTCCGCCGCGCAACTGCACGAGCATCGTGTAGACGAGCAGCGCGGGCAGCAACAGCGGTTCCCACGCCGACGGATAGGCTGCCGCGGCCACGAAGAGCACGGTACCGCCGAGACCCGCTTCCCGCACGGGGTGATAGCCCGCCCGCTCCGCCATCCGGTAGAATTCGCGGAGACCGATGACCGCGGCACACGCCACGCCGAACGCCAGCCACGCGTCGCCCGCCAGGATCAAGGCGACGGTGAGCGCGCCCCCGAGGAACGCCGTGATCGTGCGGTGGAGCAGCGTCCGCTCGGGGCCCTCCACGGACGCGGGCGCCACAACGCCGCCCGGCCGGGACAGGCTATCCAAGGTCGACGCCCCCGAACCGGCGGTCTCGCGCCTGGTAGGCTTGGATCGCCTCGAAGAAATCGAGCTTTCCGAAGTCCGGCCACCGCACATTCGTGAAGTACATTTCGGCGTAGGCTAGCTGCCACAGCAAGAAATTGCTCAGCCGCTGCTCGCCCCCCGTTCGAATCAACAGGTCCGGGTCTGGGAGATCGGGCGCAAAGAGGGAGCGGGCCAGCGCCTCCTCGTCGATATCATCCGGCGACAGCCGCCCGGCGGCGACGGCTTCGGCCAATCGCCGGGCCGCCTCGGTGAGCTCCCGACGGCCCCCGTAATTCAACGCGAGATTTAGCGTGAGCGACGCGTTGCCTTCGGTGAGCGCCATGACGCGCCGGAGCGCGCCCTGCACGTCGTCCGGCATTTCGTCGATCATCCCGGACACCCGCAGCCGGACCCCGTTGCGATGCAGGCCATCGGCCTCGGCTTCGAGCGCGTCGATCAGCAACGCCATGAGCGCTTCCACTTCCTCGAGCGGCCGCCTCCAGTTCTCTGTGCTGAACGCGTAGAGCGTGAGAATCTCCACGCCGCATTCGCGGGCGGCTTCCAGCGTGCGCCGGATGGCTTCGCGCCCTTGGCGATGCCCCTCCAGCCGGGTCAGACCGCGGACCTCCGCCCAGCGGCCGTTCCCGTCCATGATGATCGCCACGTGGCGGGGAACCCGGGTCGGGTCGAGTGTCGCCCGAACGGCGTCCGCCCGCTCGAGCTCGTCGTGGGTGTCACGTTTCGTGGTGCGCATCCGGCTCCTCGCACGCCATACGGCGCATGGTCCCGGGTGCCCTGCGGGCGACCCGCCGCGCAAGTAGCGCGGCCCCCTCGGGGCGAGGGGGCCGCGCCGATGTTCCTCGACGCCGGCCACGATGCGCCCGGCGGGCACGCACGCTGCGGGCGTCGCTCACTCGCCCGGCGTCCCCCGGTCCGGGTCTCGTTCGGCGGGGTCCGCGTGTTCGCCGCAGATCACCAAGAGCACGCGACCGCCGGCGGCCACCCGCTGCCGCACCACGCGCCACGGCGGACGCAGGACGCGCCTCGGGGGGCGGGTCTCCGTCACCTCGACCGCGCCCCACCCCGCCGCCGCCAAGCGAGCGCGGGCGTCGTCAAGCGTAGACCCTACGACGTCCGGAGGCCGCCCCTCCGCGCTCATGCTTCCCGTCCGGTCGCGCTGCGCATCGATCCCGACCCACCAAGCCGAGATCCGGGCGGCGGGGCAGGCCCCAAGACCGCCTTCGGATCAGACCTCGGTGATCTCGGCCTCCTTGGTGGCGAGCAGCGCATCCACTTCTTTAATGAAGTGATCGGTCAGCTTCTGCAGCTCGTCCACCGCCCGGTGCGCCGCGTCCTCCGAGACCTCACCTTTTTTCTCCAGGCGCTCGAGCCGTTCTTTGTAGTCCCGGCGGATATTGCGAACGGCGACCCTGGCCTCTTCCGCCTGCTTGTGCGCGACCTTGACCAATTCACGGCGGCGTTCCCCGGTCAGCGACGGGATCGGCAGCCGGATGACCGTACCGTCGTTGGCGGGGGTGAGCCCCAATTCGCTCTTCTGGATCGCGCGCTCGATCTCACGGACCAGGCTCTTGTCCCACGGTTGGATCACGATCAGCCGCGCGTCGGGCACGGTCACAGAGGCTACCTGCGTCACGGGCGTCTGCACCCCGTAGTACTCGACCATCACCCGCTCCAAGAGGGAGGCGTTGGCGCGGCCGGTCCGGATGCTTCCGAACTCCCGCCGCGCGGCCTCAATCGCCTTCTGCATGTGCGCCTTCGCGTCCGCGAGGACGTCGTTCATGCCCGGCTCCTCCTGCCACCAACGTACCGATCTCCTCCTTGAACACGGCCCGCTTGACGTTGCCCGGACGGGTAATGTCGAAGACGATGATCGGCATGCCGTTGTCCATACACAGCGACGTCGCCGTGGCGTCCATCACCTTGAGGCCCCGGTTCAGGACCTCCATGTAGTCCAGCGTGCGGAACCGCGTCGCATCCTGGCTGTCGCGCGGGTCCTTGTCGTAGACGCCGTCCACACCCTTCTTCGCCATGAGGATCGCGTCGGCTTCAATCTCGATCGCCCGCAGGGCGGCCGCCGTGTCGGTCGTGAAGTACGGGCTGCCCGTCCCGCCGGCGAAGATCACCACGCGGCCCTTTTCAAGGTGCCGAATCGCCCGGCGCCGGATATATGGCTCCGCCACCTGACGCATCTCGACCGCCGTTTGGACTCGGGTCTCGAGTCCCTCCCGTTCCATCGCGTCCTGCAGCGCCAGGGCGTTGATCACCGTGGCGAGGAGCCCCATGTAATCGGCGGTGACGCGCGCGACTCCCGTCTTTTCCGCCATCTGCACGCCGCGGACGATGTTACCGCCGCCGACCACGATGGCGACATCCACGCCCGCGTCCCGCACGGACCGCACTTCCCGCGCCACCAGGTAGAGCACCTCGGGATCCACCCCGGCCCCGGCCACCCCCGCCAGCGCCTCGCCGCTCAGCTTCAGCAAAATCCGGCGGTAGCCGTCGGGCGACGCGGCGGCCCCGGGGCTCGTCATTACTCCCCGAGCCGGAACCTGGCGAACCGGCGGATCTGGATGTTCTCGCCGGTCCTCGCGATGGCGTCCTTCACCACGTCGGCAACCTTCCGGCTGTCGTCACGGATGAACGGCTGGTCGAGCAGGCACACCGCGGCGAACCACTTCTCGAGCTTCCCCTCCGCGATGCGCTCCGCGATCGCGTCGGGTTTGCCCTCGCTCTTGGCCTGGGCATGGTAGATCTCGCGCTCCGCGGTGACCGTCTCCGCCTGGATCTCGTCGCGGGACACATACCGTGGATCGCTGGCGGCGATCTGCATGGCCACGTCGCGGGCCAGCGTCTTGAACTCCTGGGTGCGCGCCACGAAATCCGTCTCGCAGTTGACCTCCACGAGGACGCCGAGCCGGCCCTCCCCATGAATGTACGAAGCCACGAGCCCTTCCTTCGCCGTACGCCCGCTCTTCCGCTCCGCGGCCGCGAGCCCCTTGGCGCGCAGCAGCATCTGCGCCTTCTCGAGGTCGCCACCGGCTTCGGCGAGCGCGTTCTTACAGTCGATGATGCCCGCGCCGGTCCGTGCCCGCAGTTCCTTGACCTGATTTGCCGTGATCTCAGCCAACCCGTGCCTCCTGTGCCTGTCGGCGCGCCGCGGCCGGCAACCCCGCGCGCCTTACGCCTGGACCTCCTGCTCCTCCACGGGCTCGTCGACGACTTCCTCTTCGCCCGGAAGCGGTGCCATCGGCGCCGGCTCCACAGCTTCCTCCGCGACCGCCTCCTCCTCCAGCACCTCGGCCTTCCGCCGCTCCTCGTAGCCTTCCAACGCCGCCGTGGCGATGCGGTTCGTGATCAGGCGGACGGCGCGAATCGCGTCGTCGTTGCCGGGGATTGGATAGTCCGCCTCATCAGGATCGCAGTTCGTGTCGATGATCGCCACGATCGGCACGCCGAGCTTGCGCGCCTCCGCGATCGCGATGTGCTCCTTGCGTGTGTCCACGATGTAGACGGCCGTCGGCAGCCCCCGCATCTCCGAGATGCCGCCGAGATACTTCTCGAGCCGCTCCAGCTCATCCATCAACCCGGCCTGCTCCCGCTTCGGCAGGATCTCCAGCGTCCCGTTGTCCCGGATCTCCACCAGCTCGTGCAGGCGATCGATGCGGCTCTTGATCGTGGCGAAGTTCGTGAGCATGCCGCCGAGCCACCGTTGGTTCACGTAGAACTGGTGGGCGCGCGTCGCTTCCTCGCGGATGGCGTCCTGCGCCTGCTTTTTCGTGCCCACGAACAGCACCGTGCCGCCCGACGCCACGGTGTCACGGACAAACCGGTACGCCGTTTCGATCAGCGGCACCGAGCGTTGGAGGTCGATTATGTGAATGCCGTTGCGCTGGGTGAAGATGAAGCGGGACATCTTCGGGTTCCATCGGCGCGTCTGATGGCCGAAGTGGACGCCCGCCTCGAGCAACTGCTTCATCGTAACGACTGGCACAATATCCTCCCCTGATCGGTTCTGCGTCCGCCCCGTTCATCCCACACCGGAACCCCGACGGCTTCCCGCGGCCGTTGGCCGGGAGTCGGCGCCGTCCGGGCACCACCGGTGCGGTCCCTGGAGCGTGCGAAGTCTTGCCGTAGTATAACACAGGCCCTATAGGGAGACAAACAACGGACAGCGGAGCATGCGGCGAGCGAGATCCCGGCACCAATCGCTCCCACGATACCCGATCCGTGCCCCGGGTGGCAACGACCCATCGGGCTCGCGCCGGAAGCGTTAGAGGATGTACCGGCTCAGATCGCGGTCGGCGAGAATCCCGGCAAGCCGTTCACGGACGTAAACAGCATCGATGACGACCCGGGCCGGGGCCTCGGGCGCCGCGAACGACAGGTCTTCTGTCACCTTTTCGAGAATCGTGTGCAGCCGTCTCGCGCCGATGTCTTCCTGCTCCGTGTTGACGGCCGCCGCCACGCGCGCGATCTCGCGCACGCCGTCGTCGGGAAACTGGACCTCGACGCCCTCCGTCGCCAGCAGCGCCACGTACTGCTTGGTCAGCGCGTTCTCCGGCTCCACCAGGATGCGCACGAAGTCGGCCTCGGCAAGCGACGCCAGCTCTACCCGGATCGGCAGCCGGCCCTGCAGCTCGGGGATCAGATCCGCCGGGCGGCTCATGTGAAACGCGCCGGCGGCGATGAACAGGATGTGGTCCGTCCGGACCGGCCCGTGCTTCGTCGTCACCGTCGAGCCCTCGATGATCGGAAGGATGTCGCGCTGGACACCCTCCCGGGACACGTCCGGCCCCGCGCCGCCCTCCCGGCCGGCGATCTTGTCCAGCTCGTCGATGAACACGATACCGGTCTGCTCGGCCCGGCGAATACCCTCGCGGACGACCTCGTCCATGTCGATGAGCTTCTGAGCTTCCTCGTTGGTGAGCACGCGAAGCGCGTCCGGCACCGGCATGCGCCGCCGTTTCCGCCGGCGCGGCAGGATGTTGCCGAACAGATCCTGGAGGTTGATGCCCATCTCCTCCACGCCCTGCCCCGAAAACACCTCGACGGTCGGCAGCGCGCTCTCCTCGGTCTCGATCTCCACGGTCTCACGGTCGAGCTCCCCGCGATCGAGGCGCGCGCGCATGGCTGCGCGGCGCTCGGCAAGATCGGGGACGGCCGGGCCGGGGGACGCCGGCGGGGCGGCCGGGGGACGCCCGCCGCCAAACAGCGTCTCGAACGGGTTCGTAAACCCGGGCTCCCGCCGCGGCGCCGGGACGAGAATCTCGACGAGCCGGTCGCGGGCATGCTCGGCGGCCCGCTCGCGCACCTTGCCCACCTGTTCGCTCCGGACCATCTGGATGGCGGTTTCGACCAAGTCGCGGATCATCGAGTCGACGTCGCGCCCGACGTAACCGACCTCCGTGAACTTGGTGGCCTCCACCTTCACAAACGGCGCCGCGGCCAGGCGGGCCAGGCGCCGCGCGATCTCCGTCTTGCCGACTCCGGTCGGGCCGATCATGAGGATATTCTTGGGGATGACCTCGTCGCGCATGTCGGGCCCGAGCCGGCTCCGCCGGTAGCGGTTTCGCAGCGCGATCGCGACCGCGCGCTTCGCGGCGGCCTGCCCGACGATGTACTTGTCGAGTTCCTCCACGATACGCCGCGGCGTCAGCCCTTCGATCGCCAGCCCCGCCTCCGGCCCCTGCGCCGCCATCGGTTACGGCAACACCTCCACCGTCATCTGATCGTTCGTAAACACGCAGATCTCGCTGGCAATACGCAGCGCCTCCCGGGCAATCTCCTCCGCGGGAAGCGGCGCGTGCCGCACGAGCGCGCGGGCGGCGGCCAGCGCGTACGGCCCTCCGGACCCGATCGCGGCCAGGCCGTCGTCAGGCTCGATGATGTCGCCGCTCCCGGAGAGCACGAAGAGATGGTCGCGGTCGGCCACGAGGAGGAGGGCCTCGAGCCGTCGCAGGATGCGGTCGGTGCGCCAGTCTTTCGCGAGCGCCACGACCGCGCGGGCCAGATGCCCGTGCGTCTCGCCGAGCTTTTTCTCGAGGCGCTCGAACAGCGTGAGCCCGTCCGCCGCGGACCCGGCGAACCCGGCGATCACGCCCTCGCCGATGCGGCGAATCTTCCGCGCGCCGTGCTTGAGCACCGTATTCCCGAGGCTCACCTGGCCGTCGCCGGCCAGGGCCACCCGGCCGTCCCGGCGAACGGCCACGACCGTGGTGGACCGGACGGGCGGCGCCGCACCCGGATGCGCGGGTGCCGCCCGGCGTCTAGCGATCACGACGGCGTGCCTACCTGCTCGGGCTCGCGGGCCGCCGCCACCTCCTTGTACGTGCACTCCTTGTTGCTGCATACGACGGGCGGGGTCACACCGCGACGCGCCCGCTTTGTCACGAGGATGTGGCCGCACTGCGGACACGTCCGCCCCACGGGTCGATCCCACGACGTGAAGGTGCACGCCGGGTAGTTGGCGCAGCCGTAGAAAACGCGTCCCTTACGCGTGCGCCGCTCCACGACCTCGCCGTTGTCGAGCGGGCACCTCACGCCGATGCCCACAGGTCGCGTGTAGGAGCAGGCGGGGTACCCCGAGCAGGCGATGAACTCGCCGTAGCGGCCCCGCCGCTTCACCAGCGGCCGCCCGCACTGCGGGCAGGGCTCGCCGATCTCCTCCGGCGCCATCTCGACTTCCTCGATGTTCTGCTCGGCTTTGTGCAGCACTTCCGCAAACGGCCCGTAGAACGCCCGGACGACGCCGACCCAATCCTCCGCCCCCTCCTCGACCCGATCGAGATCCGCCTCCATGTGCGCGGTGAACTCTACGTCGAGGACGTCCGGGAAGTGCTCGACCAGGAGCGTGTTGACCAGGATCCCCAGATCCGTGGGATAGAGGCGGCGGTCCTCCAGCTCCACGTACCCGCGGTGCTTGATCGTCTCGATGATCGGCGCGTACGTGCTCGGCCGGCCGATGCCGCGCTCTTCGAGCGCGCGGACGAGCGTCGCCTCGGTGTAGCGCGGCGGCGGCTGCGTGAAGTGCTGCGCCGGGTCGAGCCCGAGGAGACGCAGGCGCTCGCCCTGCTGCAACTCCGGCAGCCATCCCTCGGCGGGTTCCTCCTCGCCGTTGTCGCGTCCCTCGAGGTAGACGCGAAGGAACCCCGGGAATTTCACGCGGGAGCCGGTCGCCCGGAACCCGAACGGGCCGGCGCTGATGTCCACCACGAGCGTGTCCATGACGGCCGACGCCATCTGGCTGGCGATGAAGCGCTCCCAGATGAGCTTGTACACCTTGTACTGGTCCGCTTTGAGGTACGGCTTGACCGAGTCCGGCGTGCGCGTCACGGACGTCGGCCGGATCGCCTCGTGCGCGCCCTGCGCATCACGGCGGGACGTGTACCGGCGCGGCTCCGCCGGCACATAGGATGCGCCGTAGGTGTCCGCGATAAAGGTCCGCGCCTGGGCCTGCGCCTCGGCGGCGACGTACACGGCGTCCGTGCGCATGTACGTGATCAGGCCCACCGTGCCTTCGGGGCCGACATCGAGGCCCTCGTAGAGTTGCTGGGCGACGACCATGGTCCGCGCCGCCGAGTAGCCGATCTTGCGGTTCGCCTCCTGCTGCAGGGTGCTCGTCGTGAACGGCGCCGCGGGATGCCGCTGCTGGTCCCGGCGTCGAACTTCCGTCACGGTGTAGGGCAGCCGTTCCAGGTCCCGGATCAGGACCTCCGCCTCGGCCTGGTTGCCGATGGCGATCTTGTCGCCGTCCTTCGTGACGAGCCGCGCCACGAACGGCACGTCCTCGCCGAGCCGGGCGAGCCGCGCGGCGATCGACCAGTACTCCTGCGGAACGAACGCTTCGATCTCGCTCTCGCGCTCGCAGATGAGCCGCACGGCGACAGACTGCACGCGCCCGGCGCTGAGCCCGCCGCGGACCTTGCGCCAGAGGAGCGGGCTGAGCTTGTAGCCCACGAGGCGATCGAGCACGCGGCGCGCCTGCTGCGCGTTCACCCGGCTCACGTCGATGTCCCGCGGCACCGCCAGGGCCCGCCGGACCGCGTCCTTCGTGACCTCGTGGAATTCGATGCGTTTGATCTTCGGGTTGACGCGCTCAAGGATGGTCGCGAGGTGCCAGGAGATGGCTTCCCCTTCCCGGTCGGGGTCGGTGGCGAGATAGATGGCCGACGCCTTCTTCGCCGCCGACTTGAGTTCTTTGATGACCGGTCCCTTGCCCTTCGGCACGACGTACTTCGGTGTGAATTCGTGCTCGATGTCCACACCGAGCTGGCTGCGAGGCAGATCTTTGACGTGCCCCATGGATGCGACCACGTCGTATCGCCGATCCAAGAGCTTTTTCAGCGTGCGCGCCTTGGTCGGCGACTCCACGACTACGAGAGATTTCGCCACTACACGCCTCCAGGCTCGAAGTGTCCCGAGCGGGCGGGCCCGGCTCGGGCAAAGCGCTGGCCGGCCCCGCGCTGCACCAGGCCGTCGATCTCCAGCACCGCGAGTGCCGCCGCTACCTGCGCGGTCCCGAGCCCGGACCGCGCGACCACATCGTCAATATGCACAAATTCATCTCCCAGGGCGACAAGCACCCTGGCCGGGACCGACGCCGGCGGGCGCGGTGTCACGTTTCGCACCGGCTGCGCCGGGACCGGGAGCCCCAGCACCCGAGCCGCCTCGGCCGGCGCGGAGATCACGCCGGCGCCCTCCGCCAGCAGCCGGTTTGGGCCCCGGCTCGGCCCGGCGTACACGTTGCCGGGGACGGCGAACACCGGCCGTCCCTGCGCCCGCGCGTATCGCGCCGTGATCAACGCCCCGCTGTCCACGTCTCCCTCCACGACGATGACCGCCCGCGCCAGGCCGCTGATCAGCCGGTTGCGGCGGGCAAATTGCCGGCGGTCGGGGTGCGCCCCGATGGGCGCCTCGGAGACCACCGCGCCTCGCGCCTGCATCGCTTCTATTAGGGACCGATGCTCAGGCGGATACACCACGTCGACTCCACCGGCGAGCACCCCGACCGTCACGCCGCCGGCGCGCAACGTGCCGGCGTGAGCGGCCCCGTCGACTCCGCGGGCAAGACCGCTGACCACCACCGCCCCAGACGCGCCCAGGGATTCCCCGAGGGTGCCCGCGATACCGAGGCCGTACGGCGTCGCGCGACGCGTCCCGACGACGGCGACCGCGGGAGCGTCGGCCGCCCACCGCCCCCGAACGTACACCACCGGCGGGGCGTCGCGAAGATCCCGCCACGCTGACGGGTACGCATCGTCGAGCCACGTGAGTACCCGCGCTCCCGCGGCGTCGGCTCGGCGCAGCACGCGATCCACGTCGACTGAGCCCCGGCCCGCGGCGATCAACGCCGCGACGCGGGCGCCGATTCCCTCGACCGCCGCAAGAGCCGCCGCCGATGCGCGCCACGCCTCGCGGGCGGATCCAAACGCGCGCATCAAGCGCCCGATGCGCACCGGACCGAGCGCCGGCGCGAGACTCAACGCGATCAAGCACCGGCGCTCGCCTGCGTCCAAGGATTCTATACCCCGCCGTCTCGCATTGTCAAATAACGCCGCGAGCGCGACCACGCCACGGTTGTCGCACGAAGACGCACGCGTCGACGGTCGCGGCGCCGCCGTCGTCCAGCAACACGCGGGCGCATTCGCTGGCCGTGGCGCCTGAGGTCATCACGTCGTCGAGGAGCAAGACGCGGGCGCCGCGCAGCATCCGCGTTCGAAACCCGAGCGCAAACGCGCCGCGCACGGCGTGCCACCGCGCGGCCTCCGCCCGCCGGCGCTGGGTGGTGATGGGCCGCGTCTGCACCAAGAACGGCGGCGCGAGATCTTCGCAGGGCAGGCGGCGGCGCAGGTACGGCAGGGCCTCGAGATAGACCGCGGTCAGCGGATGCCAACGGCGCCCCCGCACGGTCGCGGGGTGAAACGGCACGGGGATGATCATGTCGTAGTCTCGCACGGCCGGGGTATCCGCCACCCATCCGGCGAGGAGCCGCGCGAGGAGCGTCGCCGCGGGCGCGCTGCCGCGATCCTTGGCGGCAAGCACGAGCGCTCGCGCTGCTCCACAGTGATACCCGAGGACGCACCGGGTCCTGCTGATCCGCAGCCGCCCCCGCCGGCACCCCAGGCTGGGGCAGCATCCTCCGGCGCGGCGCTGGGCGCATCGCCGGCACGCACTGTCGGGAATCGGATCCAGCGCGGCCGCGATGCACGCCGGTGCGATCGGATATCCGCCGCCGCACCGGCGGCACGTGCGGTGCGCCCCCAGGAGCGCCCCGAGCGACCCGGGCGTGCGCGGCGCCGGCGCCACGCTCATGCGCCGGACGTCGCCCCCCACGCCGCCGGCGCAAACCCCGGACGATCGAGCGCGCGATATGACAGCGCTTCGGCGAGATGATCGGCGCCGATCCGGTCCGCGCCTGCCAGATCGGCGATCGTGCGCGCAACGCGCACCACGCGCTGCATCCCACGCGCGCTCAGCCCGAGCCGGTCGATCGCGCTCCGCAACAACGCGACGACCGCCGCATCCAGCCGGCTCTCGCGACCGGCGAGCCAGCCGGCCGGCGTGGTCGGCTCCGGCTGGGGTGCGGGGCCGCGCCTCGCCGCGCAGCGGCGGCGCCGCGCCCGCATGACGCGCGCGCGGACCGCATCCGAGGATTCGCCGGGATGAGGCGCGGTGAGCTCCGCGCCCGTGAGCCGTGGCACCTCGAGGTACAGGTCCATGCGGTCGAGCAGCGGGCCGGAGATGCGGCTCAGATACTGCGCGCGCTGCCGAGAGGTGCAGGCGCACGGCTTCACCGCATCGCCCAAATACCCGCACGGGCACGGGTTGAGCGCCGCGACGACGACGCAGCGCGTGGGAAACGTGACGGTACTCTGGGCCCGTGCGATCACCGCCCGGCCCTCCTCCAACGGCTGCCGCAGCGCCTCCAGCGCGTCGCGGCGGAACTCCGGCAACTCGTCGAGGAAGAGCACCCCAAGGTGCGCGAGGCTCGCCTCCCCCGGGCGGGGAATCGCGCCGCCGCCGACGAGCGCCACGGCGCTCGCGGTGTGGTGAGGCGCGCGAAATGGCCGCGTTGTGATGAGCGCCGCGCGGGACGCGAGGTGCCCGGCCACGCTGTAGATGCGCGTAACCTGGATCGCTTCGTCGTGGCTCAGCGGCGGCAGGATCGTCGGCAACCGGCGCGCCAGCATGGTCTTCCCGGAGCCCGGCGGGCCGACCATGAGGACGTTGTGCCCGCCGGCGGCCGCGATCTCGAGGCCGCGCCGGACATGCGCCTGCCCCCGCACATCGGCAAAGTCCACCGCGGGCGGCGTCTCGACGGGCCCCGCGCCGTGCGGGGGGACCGCCGGAAACGGGATGTCGCCGCGCAGCGCTCGTACGGCGTCGCGGAGCCGGGCCGCGGGGCAAACGCGCATCCCGGACACAATCGCAGCCTCCGGGGCGTTTGCCTCCGGCACGAGGAGGCCGCGGGTGCCAGCCGACCGCAGGTCCTGGGCGATGCTCAGAATCCCCGCGACGGGGCGTATCGTCCCGTCGAGCGACAACTCGCCGACGGCCACGTACCCCCGCACCGCGGTCTCCGGCAACTGCCCGGTGGCGGTCAGGATCCCCAGCGCGATCGGCAGGTCGAAGGCCGGTCCCACCTTGCGCGTATCCGCGGGCGCCAGGTTCACGGTCACGCGGCGCGCCGGCATGTCATACCCTGCGTTGCGAATGGCCGCGCGTACGCGCTCGCGCGCCTCGCGCACCGCCGCGTCCGGCAGGCCGACGATGGCAAATGCCGGGAGGCCGGCGGCGACGTCTACTTCCACGTCCACCGGCACTGCATCCAGACCGATCACCGCGGCGCTGCGCACCCGGGCGAGCATGTCGAGCCACTCCTCGAGGGTACGCGTATTCTAGAGAAAAGATGTAAAGATGTCTAGATATCTAGCTTACCGGGGCCGTCCCTCACCGACGGGTGATGTCCACGCCTACCGGGCGGGCCGGGACACGTGGGGATCGAGCACGTCGCGCAGCGCGTCCCCCACGATGTTGAGGCAGAGCACGACGAGCGTAATCGCGAGCCCTGGAAATACGCTGAGCCACCAGGCATTGGGAAAGTACTTTTGCGCGTCGGCGAGCATGGCCCCCCACTCAGGCGACGGCGGTTGCGCCCCGAGCCCAATGAAGCTCAACGCCGCGGCGGCGAGCATGATCGTTGCGGTGTCCAGGCTCGCCACCGCCAGCACCGGCGGCAGCGCGTTGGGCAGCACGTACCGCAGCCCGATCCCCACCGGTCGCAGGCCGACGGCCACCGCGGCCGCGACGTAGTCGCGTTCGCGGATGCCGAGCGTAAGCCCGCGCACGAGCCGTGCCACGCCCGGGGTCCCGCCGATCCCGAGCGCGATCATGATGTTTTGCAGGCCGGGCCCGATCAGCGCCACCATCAGCAGCGCGAGGATCAACCCCGGGATCCCGAGCGCGATGTCGATCACGCGCATCACCGCGAGGTCGAACCAGCCGCCGGCATAGCCGGCCGCGAGGCCAAGGAGTGTTCCACAGAGGAACTCGATCGCCACCGCGACGAGGCCGACGGTGAGCGACAGACGCCCGCCAAACAGCATGCGGGACCAGACGTCCCGCCCCATGCCGTCCGTCCCGAGCACGTGGGCGGGCGACGGCTGATGCAACCGGACCGGGATATCCATCAGCAGCGGGCTCACACGCGCGAGCACGGGCGCAGCGACGGCGGCCAGCACCACGGCGGCCAGCACGCCGCTCGCAATCCTGGTGGTCCATCCCGTACGCCAAAAGCGCGTCACGCGTCGGCGGCCGTCAAGCGAAGCGAATCCGGGGATCCACGAGCGAGTACGCGAGGTCGACGAGCAGGTTGAGGACGAGGAACACGGTCGACGTGTACAGCACGATGCCCTGGATCATGGGATAGTCTCGCGCGAAGATCGCCTGCACGGCCAGCGTGCCGATTCCGGGCCGGGAGAAGACCTGTTCCACAATGAGGGCGCCGCCCAGGAGGTTTCCGAAGAGCAACCCCACGATTGTCATAATCGGGTTGAGGGCATTGCGGAGCGCGTGGCGCAGGAGCACGATGCGTTCACCGAGCCCCTTCGCCCGCGCCGTCCGGACGTATTCGGCCCGCAGCACCTCGAGCATGCCGGCCCGCGCGACGCGCGCGACCACGGGCGCTCCGGTGACCGCGAGCACGGCCGCCGGCATGACGAGCGACTGCCACCCCGCCGCGCCGGCCACGGGGAGCCAACCCAGATCGACCGAAAACAGATAGATGAGGAGGATACCCAGCCAGAAGCCAGGGACCGACAGGAACAGGAGCGATCCGACCAGCAGGGCGCGGTCGAGGGACGACCCCTGCCGGGTCGCGGCGATGACGCCGAGCCCCAGGCCGAGGAGCGTACCGAGGCCGAGCCCGGTGAGCGCAAGCTCTATCGTGTAGGGAAACCGCTGGGCCAGGATCACCGCGACCGGCGTCCCTGATTGCCACGAGTCACCGAGATTGCCGCGCGCCGCGCCGAGCAGAAACCCGGCGAGTTGCGCCAGCACGGGTTGGTCCAATCCCAACCGGTGGTGCACTTCACGCAGCGCTGCGACGCTGAGCGCGCTTCCGCCGTACAGGGCCTGGGCCGGGTCGCCGCCGATGAGACGCATGATGGCAAACGTGAGGACCGCCACCCCGACCCAGACCGGCACGAACAGCGCGATGCGTCGAAGCGCGTACACCCGGCGCGATCACTCCACCGAGCGCGCCGGCGCGGCAACGCGGCGGGCCCGCATCATGCCGGTCCGCGCGGCACGACCGGGATGAGGGCGTGGCTTGGGTGCGCCGGGTCGTGCAGCACGCGCTGTGTGGCGGGCCGCGTCGCCTCGTCGTCCCCGGGCGGTGCGCCCGTGTTGGGGTTGCGGTCATAGTCGGGCCAGCGCGCCGACATCACCGCGACGCGGATCCGGTGGCCCGGCAGAAACACGTTGCTCGTGGCGGTGAGCTCGATGCGATAGGTGTAGGAGCGGCCGGGCTCGAGCGGCGTGGGATCCGGGTGGCCCGGATCGTGACGGTACGACGCCCGGAGGATGCCGGCGCACAACGCGATGCTCCGCCCATCCGGAAAGACGTCATAGAGCGTGGCGGCAAAGTCCGTATCGGGGGCATCCGTCGCCGCCTCCAGGCTCACGACCGGAACACCCGTGAGCTCAATGGGCGCGCCGAGCGCGTCCGACGTGTAGACCAGTACGTCCTCGCGCTCCAAGAGCCATTGTTCGTCGAGATCCGGCGGAGTCCCGGGCGGCTCGTCGGGGTTGCGGTGGGACGGCGTCGGGTGCTCCGGATCGTACGTGTACCGGTCGGCCTCCTCGTCGCCGGACGGCGGCTCCGGGTCGAGCCGGCCGTCGCCCGCGGCGGTATTGGCTCGTCCGCCGCTGCGGAAGTACCAGCGCTGCGAGATCGCGGCCGGCGGGGGCCACGAGGGATCGTCCCGCCAGCGGTTCTCGCCCATCAGGAAGATGCGGCTGCGCGTGCCCGGCGCAAAATCGGTCGGCGCGTCGCCCTTGCCCCGGAGCCAGTAGTCGAACCAGCGCAAATGGATCGCGTTCATGTCCACGACCGCGGCCGCCCCGAACTCCAACCCCCCGAAACGCGGTTCGGGCGTGCGCGTGCCTCGGTGATCCCACGGTCCGGCGAGCAGGTACTGGCGGTCCCGCGCCGGCGAGTGCCGCGCCATCTCGCGCCAATAGTACAGCTGGCCCAGTTGGTCGCCGTCGAACCAGCCGGTGATGTGCAGCACGGGGAGATCGATCTCGCCGAACCGGTCGAGCATGCTCATCTGCCGCCAGTAGTCGTCGAGCGTGGGATGCGCCAGCCATTCCCGCCACACCGTGTTGCGGCGCCCCGCAGCGAGGTCGATGTCCCTGACCGGGCGGGCCCGGATGATACGCGGCCAGTCGAGCAGCTCCTGGGCCTGCACCGTGCGGCCACCGACCATGTTGAGCCACCACATCGCCCACGGCGGGCGCAGCTTGCCGTTCCGGTAGGGCAGCTCCTCCATAATGCGGCCGGCCGCGGCCGTGCTGACGAGCGTCACGAGATGCGGGGGGCGCTCGCGGGCGGTGAGCCACTGGACGAGCCCGCCGTACGAGCCGCCCATCATCCCGATGCGGCCGTTCGACCAGGGCTGGCGCGCAATCCACTCCACCGTGTCGTGGCCGTCCGCCGCCTCGCCCACGAACGGGTGCCACGCCCCGTCGGAGTCCCCGCGCCCGCGCACGTCCTGACTGACGAACGCGTAGCCGCGCGCCGCGAAGTACCGCGCCACCTCGACCCAGTAGAACCCGGGGTACAACTGGCGGGCGTTGTCATATGGGGTGCGTTGGAGGATGGCAGGCCAGCGGCCCGCCACGCCCGTTCCGAGCGGAGGCAGGAAGACGTCGACGGAGAGCTCCACGCCGTCTCGCATCCGCACCCGGACGTCGAGCCACGTGCGGCTCACCCCGGGCTCGTCGTGGCCCATGCGCGCGCCCGGCGTCGTCACTTGTGGACGTACGCGTTCTCGACCAGGAGCTCTCCCGTGGCGTGGTTCAGCACAACCCCGTCAAACCCGCCCTGGACGACGCGGCCGTTATTCTCGGCCGCGAGCATCGCCCACGGGACGTCCTTGACGAACAGCGCCTGGATGCGCTGCATGAGCTGACCGCGCACCGTCGGCGAAACCGTCGTCTGGTAGAGACGCAGCAGATCGTTGAACCCCGGGTTGTTGTACCCGGAGTAGTCCAGCGAGCCGCTCGGCTGCAAGACGAGCCGCAACACAAGACCGGGATCCGAATCCCACGCATAGCTCGACACCGACACGTCGTAGTCCCCGGCCTTGAGCCGAGCGAGGGTCGTGCTCACCTCGTACGCGGTGATCGTCGTCGCGATCCCGACCTGCTGCAGCTGGGCCTGGACCAGCTGGGCGAGATCCGTGAACGGCTGATACGAACGCGTTATGAGCCGCAGCGTCACGGGACGCCCGGCCTTTTGCAGCGTGCCCCCCTGGTAGCTGAACCCGGCCTCTGCGAGCAGCTGGCGCGCACGCTGGGGATCGTACCGGTAAGCGTTCTCCGTGCCCTTCCAGTAGCCGGCGAGAAGGGGGCTGAACGGCGCCCAGTTCGCCACCGCGTGGCCGTTGAAGGCGCTGGCGACAATCGCCCCGCGGTCCATGGCATAGTTCACGGCCTGCCGTACCCGGAGGTCCTGAAACATCGGGTTGTGGAGATTCATCTCCACGTAGTAGATGCGGGGGCCGACCGTCTGGAAAAAGTGGTACTTGGGATTCTTGGCAAATTCGTCCCAATGCTCCGGCGGCACGTTCAACAACCCGGACAGCGCCCCTGATTCAAACGCGGCCATCTGTGACGTCGGCTGCGGGATGACGCGGAATACCAGCTGATCCAGGTACGGGGGCCCCGGATGGTCGAACGGCGGGCCCCACCGGTACGCGGGATTCCGCGCGAGCGTCACCGATTGGCCGGACAGCCACTCCTTGAGCATGAACGGCCCGACGCTCGAGGGGTGCTGGGCGTATTGCGCACCCCACTTGCTGAGCGCCGAGGGATCCGCGGGCTGCAGGTAGCCCGGGCTCGCGAGCGTCTCCAACAACCCTCCGTCCGGCGCCCGAAGGTGCAGCACCAGGGTCGAGGCGTCCGGGGCGTCGATCGACGCCACGGACGCGAGGAAATCGCGGTCATACGGCGACGCGGTCGCCGGATCGATGTCGCGCTCGAAGGTCGCCTTGATGTCCTGAGCGGTCATCGGCCGGCCGCTGTGAAACGTGACGCCCGACTTGATGTGGAACGTCAGCGTCTTCCCGTTCGGGGACCAGGCCCATCGGTCGGCGAGCCAGGGCACGACCCGGCCGTCGGGCGCGATCGCGGTCAGCGCGGCGCCGATGTACCCCGAGATCTCGTCCTCGTCCGCGAGTGTCATCTTCGGGGCGTCAAGCGTCTTTGGATCTTGTTGCACCGGGAGGACAAACGTCCCCCCGACACTCGGCGCAACCGCGGCCGCCGTCAAACGGGGGCCGGCCAACGCGGTCACGATCGCGACGGCCATCGCCAGCGCGACACAACCGTCCCATGCACGCACGCGTCCCTTCATGCCATGTCGCTCCCTCCCAGGGCTCTCCCGGAGAGTTTTCGTCTCGAATCGGCGCGGTCCTGTACGCGGCGGCGTGATCAGCTGCGCGTGGCTTGACTACGATCCGCGGCGTCCGAGGGACCGGCGGAGCGACAGACCCAGGGTCAACACCACGACAACGGGAAGGACCCACCAGGCAGCCACGCGGTGGCGTCCCAGAAACGCCGTCACCACGAGTGCGGCCACCACAGCGGCGGCGACGGTCCAATCGTCTCCCACGATGAAGTCGTACCAGAAACGGAAGAAGCGGGTGACGAGCGTCATCGTTCACTCCCCCCGGCGCCCGCGAGGTAGGCCGGCGCCGTGAGCCGGCGCCGCTCATAGCGCATATACATCGTCAGGCCCAATGACGCCGCGAGGGCGTAGCCGAGCACGCCCAGCAGCGCCGCATCGTTCCCGGGCCACGCGGTTCCGGTTCCCTCCACGCTCCAGAATGTACCGAAGGTCGTGAGCAGCACCCCCACCGTGAACTTGAGAGTGTTTTCAGGCACCCGGCTGAGGGGCTGGTGCACCAGCATGCCGGCAACACCCACCAGGACGACGGCGGCGGCCGCGCCCGCGGCGGCAAGCGGAATATTACCCTGGGCGGTTCCGAACGTCAGCACGATGAACGCGACCTCGAGTCCCTCAAGGAACACGCCCTTGAACGCAATCGTGAACGCATACCAGTCCACCCCTCCGCGCCCAACCGCGCCGGCCGCGCGCGCTCCCTCCAGTTCACGCCGGAACACCGCGTCCTCATCGTGCAGCGCGATGTGGCCGCTGGCGCGCAAGATCGCCTTGCGCAGCCACTGCAGCCCGAACACGAGGAGCAGGACCCCGACCACCAGTCGGAGATCGTCGATCGGGATGCGCACCAGCGCGGGGCCCACGCCCGCCACGGTCGCGGCGAGCGCCAAGGTCGCCACAGCGGTGCCGGCGAGCGCGGACCGCCAGCCGCGCGTGACCCCCACCGCGAGCACGATGGTCAGTGCCTCCACCATCTCCACGGCGGACGCGAGAAATGCGGCGGTGACGAGGAAAACGCTGCCCATCGCTGCTCCCATCGCGCACGGGTCCCCGCGGAGGTAGCGGGGCTTGTGGGTAGCGTGCGTTGATATGACTATCTATAACATTCGGCCGCGCGTACCTGCAGATGGCCGGGCGGTCCCCCACCGCACGACGCAGGAGCAGCGCGGTTCGCATAAGAAGCGGGAGCGACACGGGTACGCCGTCGGCGCATTCGCGCGCCACAAGGCGGTCCGTTGACCGGCCGGCGATGAGCCGGGATTGCGCTCGACCCAGGAGCCGGTCCGCCGCCGGCGGCCGGGCCGGGATTTCACGCCCTGGCGGCGAAGACACGGTTCGGCGCGGCGTGGGCCGAACCGCGCCAAGGGAGGGAGCACGATGACCAAGCGACGGCATCACCGAATCACGCGACGGGAGCTGCTGCACCAAGGCGGCGTCGCCGGCGCCACGCTGGGCCTTGGCGCGCTCGGCGCGGCCGTGGCAGATTTGGCGCCAGCCGCCGCGGCCCCGGCCGCGGGGGGTCGCAAGGTGGCGCTGACCGAGTTCATCTGGATCGGCGGCGGGCAGGGCATAGTGCCGCGCGAGGTCAAAGCGTCGTTTGAAAAAACCAACCCCAACGTGCAGATCGAGTTGTACGAGGGCACGAACGCGATCACGTACCCGAAAATGGTGGCGCAGCGTCAAGTAGATCCCAACAAGCCGTTGATCAACTTCGGGTTCTTCAACGTGGATGCGCAAACCAAGGGCGAGTTGGACGGCATGTGGCTGAACCTCGACCCCCAGAAGATTCCAAACATGGCGGGCGTCTACCCAAGCTATCACCGCCCCGGCAACACCGGAATCGGCTGGGGGCTCAGCGGCTACGGCCTGCTCTACAATAAGAAGCTCGTCAAGGAGCCCCCCGTGAGCTGGAACGACCTCTTCGCACCCCGCTTCAAGGGCAAGGTCATGCTCTTCGACTACGGCTCGGGCGGCGGGTTCAACGACGTGTTGGGGGTGGCATACGCGAACGGTGGGGATGCGAAACGCATCGACGCCGCCTTCGAGAAGTTTAGCAAAGCGGCCCAGGACGGACAGTTCCTCGCGCTGTTTACGACCAACGAACAGGTCAAGGATTCCCTCGCCCGGGGCGAGGCGCTCGTCGCCGGCTACTTCACGAGCTTCGCGATCACCTGGAACCAAGAGAGCCCGAACGGTGATGGTCCGTTCGCCTACGCGATCCCGAAGGAAGGCATGGTCGCATACACCTACTACTTCAATATCATCAAAGGGTCCACGCCCGATCAGATCGACGCGGCGTCCGCGGTCATCAACACCTACCTCTCCAAGCCCACGATCGGCCGCTACTGCAACCTGACGGCGACGATTCCGGCCGTGAGCGGGGTGTCCCTCAAGCCGGAGCTGCAGCGGGAACCCGTGTTTCAGCCGAGCGCCGTGAAAGCGGCCATCCTGCCGGACTGGACCACCGCGAACCGGCAAAACGCCGCGTGGCGGCAGCGGTGGGACCGGGACGTCAAGGGCAAGATGTAGCGGCCTCCTTCCTCAGCCACGTGAGCACGGGCCGGCCCCGGGAAGCCTCGGCCCTCCCGGCCGTCGAGCTGGAGCACGTTCACAAGTGGTACGGGTCGATCCATGCGGTGCGGGGGATCTCACTTAGGATCCTTCAGAACGAATTTTTCTCCCTCCTCGGCCCGAGCGGCTGCGGCAAGACCACGGTCCTCCGTATGATCAGCGGCTTTGAGACGCCGACGGAGGGCACCGTGTACCTCAAGGGGGAGGTGGCCAATGCCATCCCCCCCTACCGCCGGGATACCAACCTGATCTTCCAGCACCTCGCGTTATTCCCGCACCTGGACGTGTACGATAACATCGCGTTCGGCCTGCGCCTCCGGCGCCTCCCGCGGCCCGAGATCGCCCGCAAGGTCCGCGCGGCGCTGGAGCTCGTGGATCTCGTGGGGTACGACACGCGGCGCATCCACCAGTTGAGCGGCGGACAAAAGCAGCGCATCGCGATCGCCAGGGCCCTCGTCAACGAGCCGGCCGTGCTGCTGCTCGACGAGCCACTCGGGGCGCTGGACCTGCGGCTCCGCATACAGATGCAGGTGGAGCTGAAGGAGATTCAGCATCGGGTCGGCACCACGTTTGTCTACGTGACGCACGATCAGACTGAGGCGATGACCATGTCGGATCGGATCGCGGTGATGAACCACGGCTTCGTCGAGCAGATCGGCACCAGCCGCGACGTGTACGAGCGGCCGCGGACACGCTTTGTGGCAACGTTCCTGGGTGACAGCAACCTGCTCGAGGCCCAGGTCGAGTCGTCGAACGCCGACCAGACCGTGTTGAGAGCGGGCGCTGCGCGCCTGATCGGTCCGGCGGATGCCGGGGCGACACCGGGCTCGTCGGTGACGCTGTGCGTGCGCCCTGAACGCCTGCGCTTCGCCGGCGCGGGCACCGCGAGCGGCGGCGACGACGGCAACCGGCTCGACGCCCGCGTCCGCGACGCCATCTTCAAGGGGGCTGTTATCGAGTACCGCCTCGTCACGGAATCAGGAGCGCGGCTGATCCTCCAGGCGCACGCCGACGCCGCACGTCCGGTCGAGCCGGGCGCGGCCGTGACCGTGACGTGGCGGAAGGAGGACGGGGTGCTTCTCACGGAATGAGCCCAACCTACGCCGCAACACCCCGGGGTGCGCGCGGGCGCTCCCTGGCCCTCACCGGGCTCCTCGGCCCGGCCACAGTGTTCCTCGCCGCGGTATTGCTTGTGGCGCTCTGCATCCTGCTCGTCAACAGCGCGTATCACTTCACCGGGACCCAGGTGCAACCCACCCTGACGTTTGAAGCCTACCGGCACTTCTTTACCGATCCCTTTTACGCCGGCGTCGTCTGGCAGGAGATTCGTCTTGCAGTAACAACCACCGCGATCTGCCTCGTCGTGGGCTATCCCACCGCGTACGCGATCACAAAGATCCGCCGGCCTGGTTGGGTGATCGCGGCCTACATTTTGATCTTCTCGCCCCTCCTCACGAGCAGCATCGTCCGGGCGTACGGCTGGCTCGTGGTCCTCGCCCGCGGAGGGCTTGTCAACTGGGCGCTGTTGCGCCTGCACCTTGTCGCCGCTCCGGTCCGCCTCCTCTTCGACGTCACGGGGGTGACCGTGGCCCTAGTGCACGTGCTGCTGCCGTTCACCGTCTTTCCGATCCTGAGCGTGCTCCTCCGGACCGACCCTGCGCTCCGCGAGGCCGCGGCCGACCTCGGCGCGACGCGCCTGCAAGGATTTTTCCGGATCACGTGGCCGCTGTCGTTCCCCGGACTGTACGCGGCGGCGCAGCTCACATTCGTGCTGGCCATGAACGCCTACGTCACCCCACAGTTGCTGGGCGGCGGCCGCGTTCAGGTGCTGCCGCTCCTGATCTACGAGAACATCTCCGACCTCGACTGGCCCCTCGCGGCGGTGGAAGCGACCGTGCTCATCGTCCTGGTGTGGGCGACGATGCTCGGCTCCAACCTCCTCTTTCGCCGGCGCCTGGCGACCCTGGAGGATCGCCGATGAGCGCCGCCCCCCGCGACCCGGTGGCCGTGGCGCTGTGGGTGTTCCTCGGCGCGGTGGGCGTGTACATGCTCGCCCCGCTCGCCTTCGTGGCGATCGACTCCTTCAATCCGTCCACGTACGGAACGTTCCCGCTGTCCGGCCTGACCCTGCGTTGGTATCAGAACGTCCTGCAGGTACCCGACTTTCGGATCGGGCTCCAGAACTCGTTCCTCGTCGGCATCGGCGCAACCGCGCTTGCGCTCGTGTTGGGCACGCTCGCCGCGTACGGGCTCGCGCGATACCGGTTCCGCCACCGCGATCTGCTTCGCTCCTACCTGCTCCTGCCGATCATCGTGCCCGCGATCGTCTTTGGCGCGGCCCTGTTCCTGCTGTACATCCGGGTGGGGCTGTACGGGACGCTCACCGGGCTCGTGCTCGGCCACGCGCTCCTAGGCCTGCCGTTCGTCATCTCCATCACCACCGCGAGCCTCCAGACGACCGGCCGGGAGTACGAGGAGGCCGCGATGGATCTCGGCGCCAACCCGCTGGTCACGTTCTTCGCGGTGACCGTGCCGTCGATCCGCACGGGGCTCACGGTGAGCGCGCTGTTTGCATTCGTCACGTCCTGGGACCAGGTCGAGGTCTCGCTGTTCATCACGCGGCCCCGCAACAACACCCTGCCGATCGCGATGTTCAACTATGAGCAGAACTATCAGGACCCCACGCTCGCCGCGATCTCGGCGCTGTTGATCGCCTTCGCGGTCCTGTTGGTGCTGGTCGCGGTTTCGATCTTGAAGACGCAGGAGTATCGGCGGCTCGTACAACGGGAATAGAGGGGCGCGAGGCGCGAAAGGAGGATCGATCACGATGAGCGCAGCGTTCGAACTGGGCACCGCGCGCGCCGACTCCGGCGCGATCGGCACAGGGTACCTCGAGAGCGCGTATCTGCGCGACGGCACGCGCGTGCGCATCCCGGTCATCATCGCACACGGCGCGGCACCCGGCCCTGTCCTGTGGGTCGGCTCCACGGTGCACGGCGACGAGATCCCGGGCTGCGAGGTGATCCGGCGCGTGGTGCGCGAGCGGCTCGACCCTCGGGCGCTCCGGGGAACGGTGGTTGCCGCACCCGTGCAGCACCCTGTCGCGTTCCTGACCTCCACGCGGTTCACGCTTCACGACGGCGTCAACATCAACCGCGTCTTTCCTGGCGACGCCAAGGGCACTCTGACGCAACGCATCGCGCACGATCTGTTTCACCAGGGCGTCGTCCGCGCCGACGCCGTCCTCGACATCCACTCCAACGCGATCGGCGCGGTCAACTTCACCATCGTGCGCACGGGGGGCGCGGGACCCGCCTGGGACGGTCAGTGGACTCTCGCGGACGCGTTCGGCCTGAGCGTCGCGGTCGGGCCCGTGGGACAGCTCGGGTTGACCGGCACCCTCCAGGACGCCGCGATCGAGCGCCGCAAGCCGGCGCTCACGGTGGAGCTCTCTGGAGGATACGTGTGGGAGGAGCCGTCCGTGCGCGCCGGCGTGGTGGGCGTGATGAATGTGATGCGCGCCCTGGGCATGCTGGACGGCGCCCTCGAGCCGCAGACCGAGGTTCCGGTGATTGCCGCGCGGCTCACGAACCGCCACTACCTGACGTGCGACAAGGGCGGGCTGGTCCGGCCGCTGAGGCCGTTGGGGTCGAGCGTCAGGACCGGCGACACGATCGCCGTCCTCTACGATGTCTTCGGCGAAGCCGTGGAGACCGTGACGAGCCCCATCGACGGCTGGATCATCACCTATCCGCTGACGGGCAACCGCACCGCAACGAGCGGCGACGCGATCGCCTTCGTGTTCGGAGGCTCGTAACCGCGTGCGTACCGCATGTAACCGGGGGCCCAGAACAGCGCCCGGCCCGCGCCGGTGCGCCGCGGCGCGGACGCGCGGAGGCTATCGGCCGACCACCAGCATCTCTCCCGTGTCGATCAGGGTCCCCGCCGCGCTCGGTCACGCGGACGAGGTCTTCGATCGCTTGGGCATCAGTCGCCTCCCTCGGCGGTCGGGGTCCCGTCCCGCGATCGCGGGGCGGACGCGCGACCGGCGGCTACACGCCCGGACGCGGGTCCGAGGCGAGGGCCGCTGCGGCTGCCGCCACCGCCTTGACGATGTTGTGGTAGCCGGTGCACCGGCACAGGTTGCCCGCGAGCGCCTCGCGGATCTCCTGATCCGTCGGCCGCGGGGTCTCGCGCAGGAACGCAAGCGTCGTCAGCAGGAACCCCGGTGTGCAGAACCCGCACTGCAGCGCGTGGTGGTCGCGAAACGCCTGCTGGATCGGGTGCAGCCGGTCGCCGTCCGCGAGCGCCTCCACCGTCATGAGCTCCGCGCCCACCGCCTGCACGGCGAACAACAGGCACGACCGGACGGCCTCGCCGTCCATGAGGATCGTGCACGCGCCGCACACGCCGTGCTCGCATCCGAGGTGCGTGCCCGTGAGCCCGCAGTCTTCGCGAATGAAGTCGGCGAGCGTCTTGCGGGGTTCCACGCGACCGGCATAGGACCGGCCGTTGATCCGCACCGTGATCTCACAATGGGTCATCCGTGCGACCCGGCCGCGTCCGCGGCGCGTCCGCGCGCTTCGCGCAACGCGCGCTGCACCACGACGCCCGCCACATGCCTGCGATACTCGGCCGTCGCGTGGATGTCGCCGTCCGGCTCGACCGTGTCACGCACCGCCGCGGCCGCCTCCGCCCACAGCGCCTCAGAGGGCGTGCGGCCGGCCAGCACACGCTCCGCCGCCCGCGCGCGCACCGGCACCGGGCCGAGCCCGGTCAGGCCGATCCGCGCCTCCGCGATGGCGCCCGCGGCCATCGTCAGGACGACCCCAGCGCCCGCCAGGGCGAAATCGCCGTAGCGCCGGGCCACCTCCATCCACGACCAGCCCGCGCCGGTCGGCACCGCCGGAAGCTGCACCTCGGTCAGCACCTCGTCCGCCTCGAGCGATGTCGTCAAGTACGTCACGAAGAGGTCGGCCGCGGGGATCACACGCGTGCCACGCCGGCCCTGGGCGACGACGCGGCCGTCCAGCAGCGCAAGGACGGCCGTCAGCTCCGCCGCGGGATCCGCGTGCGCCACGCTGCCGCCGACGGTCCCGCGGTTGCGAATCTGGACGTGGCCGACGAGGCGCAGCGCGTCGCGAAGCAGCGGGCACCGCGCCGCGACGAGCTCGGAGGTTTCCGCGGCGCGCTGTCGGGTCAGCGCGCCGATCCGGATCGTCTCCGTGTCAGCGGCGATGTACGCGAGCGCCGGGATCCGGTTGATGTCGACCACCACGGCGGGGCGGGCCAATCGCATGTTCATGAGCGGCACGAGGCTCTGCCCACCGGCAAGGAGCTTCGCCCCGTCTCCGTGCGCATGCAACAGGTCGACCGCATGCTCGAGGCTCTCGGGCGCAAAATACTCGAACGGTGCCGGCTTCATGGTCGTCCTCGGGGCGCAGCGGCGCCGCGTGACCGCAGCATGCCTGCCCCGCCGGGACGGCGTCACGCGACGCGAACCGCAAGAGCGGATCGACTGGCGCAGCGTTCAACGGCGCGACAGACAAGTCCTCCAACACGCGCTGCGCCAGGGAGCGCATCCCTCCAGGACGAACCCGAACACTCGGGAGGAGCGGAATATTGACGGCAGCGTGCCGACGCTACGACGAGCGGTCAGGCGCGGTTTGGAAGCGGGCGGACCCACCGAGGACGAGGGCGCTGCATAGGTCGGCGCACAGGCCCGGGCTCGTGCGTCGCCTCCAGTGACCGCGGCGGCGTTCGCGCTCGTGGTGGCCGCCGCGGTCATCCACGCGGCGTGGAATCTCGTGGCCAAACGCGCCGGGGGCGGCGTCGTCTTTGTGTGGCTGTTCGCGACGGCCGGGTCGCTCCTCTATGCGCCGCTCGCCGCCGCGGTCGCGGCATGGCAACGCCCCCACATCGGCGCCGCGCAGCTGATGTTTGTCGCCGGCACGGCGGCGCTCCACCTGGCCTATTTTCTCCTGCTGCAGCGCGGGTATCGCCTCGGCGATCTCTCGCTTGTGTATCCGCTCGCCCGCGGCACCGGCCCGATTCTGGCGACGGCCGCTGCGGTGGCGTTCCTGGGCGAGCGTCCCGGCCCGGTGGGGCTGGCCGGCGCGGGACTGATCGGCGGCGGCATCATGCTGCTCGCGACGGGCCGCGCGGGATGGCGCCGGCCGAACGCGGGGCGGGCCGCACTCTACGCGCTGCTGACGGGCGTGTTTATCGCCGCCTACACGCTGTGGGACAAGCGCGCGGTGACCGCGGCCGCGATCCCGCCGGTGCTGCTCGACTGGGGCGGCAACGTCGGCCGCGTAGCGCTGCTTGCGCCCGCGGCCCTGGCGCGGCGTGCCACGATGGCCGACGTGTGGCGACAGCACCGTCGCGAGATCCTGCTGGTCGCTGCGTTGAGCCCGCTCTCGTACATCCTCGTCTTGAGCGCGATGACGTTCACCGCGGTCAGTTACGTGGCGCCGGCTCGCGAGATCAGCATCCTGATCGGCGTGCTCATGGGTGCGCATCTCCTAAAGGAAGGCGACACCGGCCGCCGGGTGGCCGCGGCCGGGGCGATGGCCGCCGGTCTCATCGCGCTCGTGGTGAGTTAGACCCGCCCGCCGCTCTTGTCCCCGGCGCCGACCACGGTTTCCATCTCGCGACGCACCCGCACGTGATCGGCGCGCTCGTCGACGGCGACGTCGCTCCACCGGACGACGGCGCCGGCCGCCACGCCCTCGCGGATCGCGACGCCGTGCGCGAGCCCAATCGGCAGTGCGCCCAGCCGCAGGCTCTCGGTCGCGGGAAGGAGCCGGCCCCACACGGTAAACCCGCCCTCTCCGTCGAGCACCGTTCCGGCCGCGAGATTGCGCTTCGCCACCGCGACCACGTCGCCTCGAAACGCGGTAGGCGCGCCGGTGGGCTCGCCGCGGATGCCGACGCTCGCGACGGAGACGCCCAGTTCCAGCCCAACGAGGTGCGACGGCCGGTACAGCGCGGCATACCGCCCGCTCGAATCCGCGACCAGGCCGTACTCGGCGAAGCAGCGCGCGACGTAGTCGGACGGCGCCTCGAACGTTACGTACACGCCCCAGCGGAGGCTGCGCGGCACGGGCGCGCCGTCGCGCGCCACGCTCGAGACTACCTCGACTTGACCCTTATGATGGAGCATGCCTCCCTGCGCCGCGGGGCGCAGCACTTCGGCGAGATCCTCAACCGCGCAGGGGGGAAAGCGCAACCCGTCGGGCGCGGGGAGCAGCCCCGTCGCGTTGGCGACGGCGGCCAGCTCGATGGCGGATTTCGTGCCGTCGATGAACGAGTTGAACATCTGCGGGTTCAGGCCCCCGGCACGGGCCTGATCCGCGTTGATCCCGTAGTGCGACCACACGGTGTCGGGCGTCGACCGATGGTACTCGGGAAGATATTTCGTGCCTTTCCCGGCCGCCACCACCTCGAAACCGGACGTACGTGCCCATTCCACCTGCTCGATGATCAGCGCCGGCTGGTCACCGTACGCCAGGCTGTACACGACGCCCGCGCGGCTGGCCTTGCGGGCGAGCAACGGGCCGGCGAGGACGTCGGCTTCCACGGTCACCATGATAATGTGCTTGCCGTTGGCGATCGCGCCCAGCGCGTGTGCGATGCCTGCGGGTGGGTGACCGGTCGCGTCGATCACCACATCGACGGCGGGATGCGTGATCACCGCGAGCGGGTCGTCGCCCACCCAGGTTGTACCGTGGTCCGCGGCATCGCCCAGCGAATGCGCCGCGATGCGCTCCTCGGGCCAGCCGGTTCGGCGAAGGTTCTCCCGCGCGCGTGCCGGCGCGAGATCCGCGACCCCGACGACGTGGAGGCCCGGGGTGCGCCGCGCCTGCGCGAGAAACATGGATCCAAATTTCCCCGCGCCTACGAGCCCGATCCCGAGCCGCCGTCCGGCTGCTTCGCGCTCGAGTAGACGCTCATACATGGTCATCGTGCCGGCTCCTCTCCCCACCTGCGTGCGCACCGCGCTAAGACGACCCCGGCGCGTCGGGACCGGTGGTAGACCCACCGCTCCGACGGCGCGGAGCCGTGTCGCGGCGGCCGTCCTGGATGGCTGATCTTCATCTTCGGCGGCGAGCGGCCGGCGGTGTGGTTTCGGAGAACGAGGCGTACCAGCCCGAAGCCGATCGATGGATCACGATGACGCCGATGCGGAGCCCACGCCACCGGGGCTGCAACGATAGACGGGGCCATCTATCCCGGCGGGCGGCCTGGTGAACGGCGGTGGCCGGCCGGCGACGACCAACGAAGCCTTCATCCTTTCGTAGCCGTTCGGTCGATCGTCGCGGCGCGGGACACCGGCAGGCGCCTCATCGTGTCCGTACCGCGCGCGGTGGGGAACGAAGGTGCGCTCACGCAATACCGGGCTCGGCCGCGGATAGAACGGACCGCGGGCGGCCGGATGCTACCGCGCCGAATCGCGTAGGGCTCGCCCTGCCACTACGTGCTACCACGCGACCCTTACCGCCGTCGTTTGGCGCTCACCGGGGTCGTACCGCGCCGTCTGTGACGGGGCGCTCCTCTTGCCGCCAGATGCGTACGAGGTAGTAGAGTACGATGATCGTGTTGATGACGTTGAGGGCAATCGCAAGGGTCCACAGCGGCCCGAAGTCCTGCACCGGGCTCGCCGGGCCGACCCCACGCATCTTCGTCGCGGGGCCGGCCAGCGCCAAGATCAGGCCGCCGGAATGGGCGATGTGGGCTGCCATGTGCCTTCCCTCCCTCCGGACAGCAGGTACCCGAGGTACGTACGGCGGACGCGCGGCTCAATGAGCCCGGCACAGCATAAGAATCCGAGCACGCCGCAGGCGGCAAACATCAGGAACGCGCGGTGAAAGTCGGGACCCGCCGGCGTCTGCACGACCATCGCGGCGGTCAACGGTTGGGCGACGGTGCTGCCCAGCATGCCCCCGAGCACGACGACGCCGAGCGACCGTCCGACGGCGCCCGGCGTGAGAATCTCCGCGAGGTACGGCGCAAACAGGGTCCCCGTCGGCGTCCACGATGCGCCAAACCCGGCGATGAAAAACGCGAGGTACGCCGTGCCGATCGGGACGCCGGCCCGGAACGTAGACGCCCAGCCGATCGTGGCCGCCATCAACAACCCGCCGAGGAGCCAGATCGGCGTCCGCTTCGTCTTGAGCAGGACGTCCGAGAGGACGCCGCTCAGCAGCACGCCGCATAACGCCCCCAGGTAGGAGATCGACGACAATGAGGCGGCGATGAGTAGCGGCAGCTTGAGCTGCTGCACCCCGTAGGTCGGGAGCCAGGTCGTGAGGCCCCAGCCGGCCAGCAGGAAGAAGAACCCGGCGCCGAACATGAGCGCGACGTTTCGGTTGGCAAAGATCTCGCCGTACGGCGTGATCCGCTCGCCCGGCGGCAACTCCTCGATGCGGTGGGCGCGCGCGGGGTCGGTGACCTGGCCGTGCTTCCGCTGCAGCTCCGCCTCGCCGAAGATCACGTCCAGCTCGGCGCGCGTGATCTTCGAATCCCGCTCCGGACGGTCCACGATGAACTTGTTGATGGCCGCGAGGATCGGCAGGCCAAAGAACGCGACCACGAGAAACGACCATCGCCACGATCCGGTGATCTGCGCGATCGGCACCACGATGAACGGCACCAGGATGGGCGCGATTGTGTAGGCCGTCTGGTGAAAGGCAAACGCCCGTCCCCGCGTGGCCGGCGGGAACCATGTCGCGGTCAGGCGGGACCCGGCCGTCACCTCGAAGCCCTGCGCGATGCCGAACAGGAGGTTCCGCAGCGCGAGCTCGTGCCAGTTGCCGACAAACGCCATCGTCCACGTGAACACGGAGAACGCGCCGATCGTGACGGCGAGCATCTTCTTGGGACCGATGAGATCCGTGAAGAAGCCGGCGAACGGCTGCACGCACGCGTAGCCGAGGAAGAACCAGAACAGGACCTGGCCGGTCTCCCGCGTCGTCATGCCGAGCGAGGCGATGATCAACGGCAGCAGCGCGGCCGTTTTGGTGCGATCGATGTAGTTGACGAACCAGGCGAGCCAGGCGGTGCCGAGCACTTGATAGCGGCGGTGCGAAAACAGGCGGAGCACGGCCTCCATCAGCCGATCACCTCCCGCACGACGCGTATCCGCCTTGTCGACCCGTTGCCGCTCCTTCGCGGCTGCCGCGAGGGTTCCTGCCTGTCCGCCTCCGCCCGATCCTCCCTGGCGCTAGGCGCGCTCGGCGGCGGCGCGAGCGCCCCGCGCGCCCGCCGGCGCGTGTTCGGCGCTCACCGGATTGCTGAGCGCCCCGAGGCGCTCCACCTCGACCGTTACGGTGTCGCCGTCGCGCAGGAACACCGGCGGCTTGCGGACGAAGCCCACGCCCGCCGGCGTGCCGGTGGCGATGAGATCGCCCGGCTCGAGCGTCAGGATCTCGGAGATCGCCGCGATGACCCGCGGGATGGAGAAGATAAAGTTGCTCGTGCTGGAATCCTGCAGCACGCGGCCGTTCACGCGCGTGGAGAGCCGCAGCGCCTCGGGCTGCGGCACCTCGTCCACGGTCACGAGCTCGGGACCAACCGGCGTCGAACGATCGAACACCTTCCCGATCAGCCACTGGCTCGTCCGCATCTGGTAGTCCCGCACGCTCACGTCGTTGAGGATCGTGTAGCCGGCGACGTACCCGAACGCCTCGCGCTCCGGGATGTAGCGGCCCGGCCGCCCGACGACCACCGCCAGCTCCGCCTCGTAGTCCAGCTGCTCGCTGACGCGCGGCAGCACGATGGGCTCGCCCGCGCCGATCAGGCACGAGGTGAACTTCGAGAAGAACACCGGATGCTCCGGGATTTTCATGCCGGTCTCCTCGGCGTGATCCCGATAGTTGAGCCCGACGCAGATGACCTTGGGCGGATGCGGCACGATGGGCAGCAGCGCAAGACCGCGCCGCGGCACCCGCAGCCCCGGGACGGCAGCGTCGTGCGCGAACGCGACCGCCGCCTCGGCGCGCCGCACGGCGTCGATCCCCTCCGCGAGGAAGCGGGTCGCATCGGCCGGCAGGGCGGCGCGCGCATGCGCGGCCGCTCGTCGCACGCCCTGTGATGCCAGCAACGCGGCGTAGGCGGCGTTGAGGTCCACTACGCGTTCTCCGTCGACCGCTCCGAGGCGTGCGCCGTAACCGGTCTTGAACGTGACCAATCGCATCGACCTTCTCCTCCCATCCGCACGGGATCGTCGGCACGTGGATCGTACCGTCCGGGGACGTCTGCGTCATGGTTCGACCGGTACGCGACGCTCCCCTCGGCGGCGACGCCGGCGAGCGGGGACTCCGACACACGACACCGCCGCCCACCCCGCCGGTCCCGGCTACGTGCGCAGGCGGGGATCGAGCGTGTCGCGTAGCCAGTCGCCGAGGAGGTTGACCCCGAGCGCGGTCAGGGCGAGTGCGGCGCCGGGGAACGCGGACAGCCACCAGGCGAAAAAGATATAGTTCCGCCCGTCGCTGACCATCGTGCCCCACGCGGCGGTCGGCGGTTGAATCCCGAATCCGAGGAAGCTGATCGTGGCTTCGGCGATGATGAACTGCGAGACTTGAAGCGTGCTCACGACGATGATCGGCGTGGCCACGTTGGGGAGGACGTGTCGCCGCATTACGCGGCCGCTGCCGGCCCCGGTCGCCACGGCAGCCTGGACGTAGTCCCGATGGCGGAGCGCGAGGATCTCCCCGCGCACGACCCGCACGTAGAGGGGCCACCCGGCCACGGCCAGGCTCAGCATGATGTTGCGGAACCCGGCGCCGAGGACGGCGTTGATCGTCAGCGCCAGCAGGATGAAGGGAAAGCTCAGCTGAACGTCGGCAAGCCGCATGACAGCCGCGCCCAGCCACCCGCCGAGGTAACCCGCCAGCAGGCCGAACCCACAGCCGATCACCCCTGCCACGAACACCGTCACCGCACCGACGAGCAGCGAGATTCGGGCCCCGAAGATCACGCGCGACAGCACGTCGCGGCCCAACTGATCCGTGCCGAACGGATGCGCCGACGTTGGCGGGCGGAGCGTCGCCGCAAACTCGGCCAGGGTGGGATTGTACGGGGCGAGCACCGGCGCGAACGTGGCGCAGAGCACCGCCGCAGCGACGATCGCGGCGCCGAGCATGCCGGTCCGGCTGCGGGAAAGAGCGGCCAGTCCTCCACCCCGCCGGGCAGCCCGCCAGCCCGGCGCCGCCGCCCCCACGAACTCAGCCAAACCGCACCTGAGGATTGAGCCAGGCGTACGAGACATCCACCAGGAAGTTGAGGCCGACGTAGATCACCGAGGTCAGAAAGACGCCAACCATCACGACCGGGAAGTCTCGCCCCAGAAGCGCGTTGAGGATATACTGCCCCAAGCCCGGCCAGGCGAAGATCGTCTCGGTCACCACCGCGCCGCCCAACAGCTGGCCGGCGTTGAGGCCGAACACCGTGACGATCGGAATCGCGGCGTTCTTGAGTACGTGGCGGCCCAGCACGCCGGGCTCGTGCAGCCCCTTTGCCCGGGCGGTGCGCACATAGTCCTGACCGAGCGCGTCCAAGACCGACGATCGCGTAATGCGGGCGACCTGCGCGGCATAGAACGCGGCCAGCGTCAGGCTCGGGAGCACAAAGTGCGTCCAGTCCCCGTAGCCGGAGACGGGCAGCCACCGCAGCCACACGCCGAACACCCAGATCAGCATGAGACCCAACCAGAACCCGGGGATCGCCTGGCCGAGCGAGGTGAGCATGATACCCAAGTGATCGACGAGCGTACCCCGCCGCGCCGCTGACGCGATGCCGATCGGTACCGCGAGACACGCGACGATCCCGAGCGACGTCACGGCGAGCTGAAACGTTGCCGGGACTCGATGGAGCACGAGCGGCAGCGCCGGCGCCCGGTACCGGAGCGACTGCCCGAAATCACCGCGCACGGCGCCTCCCAGGAACGACAGGTACTGTTGCCACAGCGGCCGGTCGAAGCCCAGTAGGTGGCGAAAGTACGCGATGTCCTTGGGCTGCACGTCCTGCGGCAGGAACAGGATGACCGGGTCCCCGGTGATGCGGACGAGGACGAAGACGATGGTCAGCGCGAGAAACACCGCGGCCATCGCCTGCCCCGCGCGACCGGCAACGTATCTGGTCATCCGGCCGGGCTCTAGTGCGTCATCGCATTGCTTCGGCAAGGGCTGGCGCCGGGCGGACCTGTCTTCCGCTCCACGAGGCCTACGGCGTGGGCCAAAGCGCCCGGCGCCTGACCAATGCCGTCCCTTCGCTTCGTCCGCAGCGCAAGTAAAGTGATGCCGCGCAGCAGTGAGCATCGCGGGCGTCGACCGGAGGCGGCCCAAGCCGCCGGAGGGGTCGAGGCCCTCATTGGATTGGATTCATGGGGGCCGAGACCAACACCGCTTCGGCCAGGCCCGCCCGGCCCGTCTACCCTCATCGCACATGCGAGATGAGGCACTACGCGGCCGGCGCTACTTGGGCTTCGCTTCCCACATCCAGAGCTTCTCGTCGGGGCGTGGTGTCCAGTTGACCCAGGCGGCGACGCCGTACAGGTCGTGCTGATTCCACAGCGGCACCCACGGCGCCATCGGGTGGAGGGCCTCCTGGATCTTCCGGAACGCGGCGTTCCGCGTCGCCGGGTCGACGATCTGCACGGCCTTGGCGATCATCTCGTCCGTGTGGGCGTCATCGAAGCTGCTGTACGTCTCCGCCCCCATGAACAACTGGTCCACGGTGCCGATTGGGGCAAGATCGGGGCCCCAGCCCAGGAAGAACATGTCGCCGGCCTTGCGATTGATGATCTTGTCGAGATGGTCACGCCACTCGTTGACCTGGACGTGCACCGTGATCCCGAGCTTGTTGAGCTGCGCGGCGATGGCCTCGGAGACTTCCTTGTCGAGCGGGTATCGTCCGTTCGGCGTGTCCAAGGTCAACGTGAGCCGGCTCGGGTCGTAGCCCGCCTCACGGAGCAACTGTTCGGCTTTCTTGGCATCGTACCCGTAGCACGCGACCGCCGGATCGAACGCGGCATCATACCGGCCGACGTAGCCACAGATCCGCGTCGCCTGGCCGCTCAGGACCGAGTGCAGCAGCTGGTCCACGTCGATCGCGTAGTTGATCGCCTGCCGAACCTTGACATTCTGCATCGGTCCCGGATGCAGTGTCTCCAGGGCCAGGTAGTCGATCCGGGAGCTGACCGTCGTCCGGACCGCGGCGCGTCCGCTGCGATTGACCGTGTCAACGGCCTGGGGCGGCACGTCCTTCATGATGTCGATCTGGCTCGAGAGCAGCGCGGCGAGCCGCGCACTAAACTCGGGGATCACCGAGAAGACGACGGTGTCGATCGCCGGCACCTCCGCCCAGTACGATGGATTTTTCGTGAGCGTCAACGATTGCCCGCGGACCCACTCCTTGAACCGGTACGGACCGGTGCCGATTGGATGCGCGGCAGCGTACTCGATCCCCACTTTCTGCACGTACTCCGGCGCGAGCATGAACGGTCCGGGCAGCGATATCTGGTCGAGAAATGCGGGAAACGGCTGCGAGGTGTGGACCCGCACCGTGTGGTCGTTGACGATCTCCAACCCCGTGATCGTCTTGAACCGGGGTAGGTAGTGCGTCTTATTCTTCGGATCGAGCAGGTAATCGAAGGTGAACTTCACGGCCTTGGCGCCAAAGGGCTCGCCGTCGTGGAACCGGACGTCCTTGCGCAGCGAGAGCTCCCACGTCTTGTCGTCGATGATCTTGTAGCCGGTCGCGAGCCACGGGATGATCTTTTCCGACTTCGGATCGCGCTGGAACAACAGATCGTACACGTTCTCGAGTTGCGCGTTCGTCGTCCAGTCCACGATCGTCGCGCCGAGCAGCGTGAGCGGCTCGCTGCCGATCCCGATCGTTACCTGGTTATGCCCTTGGGCGCGCGCGGGCGCCGGCGCGAAACCCGGCGCAAGGCCACCGGCGGCCATACCCGCCGCCGACGCGGCCTTGAGGAATGCCCGTCTGGTAACCCGCCGGCCCCGCGGCGATCGTGGATCGGATCCGTCGTGCTCAGTCGACATGCCGCCCCCCTCCCTCTCCGGTGCTGTTCCGCTCCTTCTCAGTCGTCCTTGACCGGGATCGTCTGCGACTCGAGGTCCCGCGGGTACTTGGTCGTGATCTCCGGACGGTCGTTCTTGACGATCACGGTGTCGTCGTGCCGGAACCCGCCGACGCCGTAGAGGTAGATCCCCGGCTCGCAACTGAACACTTCGTTCTCGACGAGCGGCCGGAAGTTGAAGGCGATGTCGTCCGGCGTTTCGTGGCCGGCGAGTCCGATGCCGTGACCGGTCCGGTGGATCACACACTCGCCGTAGCCGTGCCGCTCGAAGACCTGCTGCGCCGCCGCGTCCGCGTCCGCCATGGTGGCCCCGGCGACGAACGCGGCCGCCGCAGCTTCCTGGGCCTCCACGGCGGCCTGGAATGCCGCGGCCTGCTCTCTGCTCGGGCTGCCGACGAAGAACGTCCGCTCGTTCTCGCAGACGTACCCGTTCAGCCGCGGGATGATGACGTTGACGATCCCGTGCCCGCGCTCGATGACCTGCCCGTAGTTGCCGCTGATGCCGTGCGGGCACGCCGAGTTCGGGCCGGTCAGCCCGGCCACGCGGATCTCCACCTTGTAATCCGGCCAGCGGCGGATCGCCTCCTTGCAGATCTCGTGCGCGACGAGGGTGTCGACCTCGGCGAGCGGCCGGCCCGGCTCCAGGTGCTCCCGGTACCGGGCCTGGCCCCAGTCGCTCAATTCCGCGCCCTGGCGGACGAGGGTCAACTCCTCCTCGTCCTTGACCTCGCGCATCTCCCGCAGGAGCCGCCCGGCCGGCACGAGTTCGAGGCCCGGCAGCCACGACGGCACGTCGGCGATTGGACCGGCGGCGTGGTCCACGCCGAGCCGCCCGCGTCGCAGGCCCCTGCGGCGCAAGAGGTCCGCGACCATCTGCGGCCACTGCGGCGTCATATAGGTGCGGTGCTGGAGCCGGTAGTGCTCCGCGTAGAAGTGGACGTCTGTGATCCACATCGAGTGGTGTTCCGTCGCGTAGCGCACGTGGTTGGTGGACAGCTCGTGCATGACGAGAAACGGGTCCTCATCGCGCGGGATGACCGCGGCCACGGGCCGCTCCCACGGTTGCACGTCGAGGAAGTACCCGGAGACGTACAGGAAGTTTTCGGGCGTCAAGACGCAGAGGCCGGCGAGATCCGCGTCTGCGAGCGCACGCCGAATGCGGGCGAGACGCTCGTGAAACACGCGGCGGCTCAAATACCCCATCGATTCACCTCCGGAGAACTCCAAAACACGAGGATGCGCTCGAGAGCCGGCACGGACCCGCGTGGGATTTCCGCGCGCCGGTGAGCGTGTCCTCCGTATCCGTGGCGCACCGCCGGGGTGGACCGACGCCCGCCGGGACCGGGCGTGCGCCCACGGAGGGAAGCGAGGGGCGAAGCCGAATGACGGCACTACTATGAGTACATCCACCGTCGATCTGGCGCAGTACTTCGACTATCTGTGCAAAGCGCGCACGACCCTGTTAGGCTGGGTCGGAAGCCAGCCCGCTGAGGCGTACACGCGGTCCTTCCCGTTCGGGATGGGCTCGATCCGCGCCACACTCCTCCACACCGCAGCGGCCCAGTGGGGGTACACGCAGCGGCTCGAGGGTCGCGAGTATAACGCGGCCGACAACCCGTTCTCGGTGGGCAAATTGCCGGAACTCGAGCCGTTCGTCGCCGCATGGTCCGCGTTGGACCCGCGGACGCGCCGGGCGTTGAGCGATCTCGGGGACGGCAGCCGCCGGGTGGAGTACACCAGCCGGTTGTTCGACCCGCCGCGGCGGTTTCGGGCCACCGCAGGTGGCCTGGCCGCCCAACTCCTGTTTCACGAGGTGCACCATCGCGCGCAGGTGATGGCGATGTTGCGTCAGCTCGGGGTCACCGCGGAGAATTTGGACTACAATATGCTGATGTTCGAGCGCCTCGACTGAGGCGCCCCGACCATCGTCCAACGCATCGCGGCGGGATCCCGGCCTCGGGACCCCGCCGCGATGCGATCCGCCGGCCCATTCCCCGGCGGGGTAGTCATCGGGTGAGCTGTTGGGCTTCCTGCTCCAGCCACTCCTCGACGGCCGCGCGCACGATCTCGTAGGTCGACCCGCGTCCCTGACCGATCACGGGGCCCGACGGCGAGCGCCGGGCGATCCACAGCCAGCCGCCGCCGCGCACGCGCGCGTACGCCACCACGACCCGCACGGTGCCCTGCGGGGTCTCGCGCCTGATCAGCTCGTCCCGCATGATGCCGCTCCCCGCTACCCGGCGCTGCGCGCACGCGATCGCCGCGCGGGCAGCGCCAGGTGCACGTCCGCGCCAAGGCTGTACAGGACCTCGACGACGGCGCGGGTGAACGCGGGATCCCCGGGGATGCGGTCGATGTGGACACGGCGCACGCGCCCGGCTTCGACGTCTTCGATCGTCCGAATCAGTGCGAGTGCGCCGCGGGACAAGAGCGTGGTCACAATCTGCTCACGGTTCATACGCCCTCCGGTGCTGCGTCGAGTGCTGTGACGAAAGATACGAATCGACGTGCGACGATGCTGCAACGGCGTGCCGGGTGGTGGTTCTGCCCGGTCGTCGAAACTCCTCCTTGGCGCGGCGACGCGCATCCGCCGGGGCGCCGGCCGGCCCCATGCCTGCGATCCGCGGCGCCCGACTTGATTACGCTTTCCGCAGTCGCGGATCCAGCGCGTCGCGCAGCCCGTCTCCCACGACGTTGAGCGCGACCACCAGCGTCAAGATCGCGAGGCCCGGAAACGTGGCGATCCACCACTGGTCGAGGTAGTCGCGCCCCGCCGCGATCTCCGAGCCCCACTCGGGAATCTGCGGCGGCGGCCCGAGCCCCAGGAAGCTCAGCGACGCGAACGTGAGGATCGCTCGCCCGACATCGAGCGTGCCGAGAATGACGATCGGCGACAAGATGTTGAGCAGCACGTGCCGCAGGAACACCCTGAGCGGCGACGCGCCGACGGCGCGCGCGGCCTCCACATACTCTCGGTCGCGTGCCCCGATCACGAGGCCGCGCGCGAAGCGCGCGTACGTCGGCCACCAGGCCACCATGATGGCGATCACCGCGTTGCGGATGCCGGCGCCGAGCGCCGCGGAGATGATCATGGCCAGGATCACCGTGGGGAACGCGAGCATCAGGTCGGTCAGGCGCATGATCGCCTCGTCCACGATGCCCCCGGCCGCGCCGGCCACGCTGCCGATCAGCGTGCCGAGCATGACCGCCAGCGCCACCGCAGCGATGCCGACGGGGATCGACAGCCGGGCTCCGTACAGCACACGGCTCAGGATGTCCCGGCCGAGCGGATCGGTCCCGCACCAGTGCGCCGGACCGGGCGGTGCGAGCCGGTTTGCGATGTCCTGAGCCAGCGGGCCGTGCGGAGCGATCGCGGGCGCCGCCGCGGCGAGCGCGAGCCACACGGCAACCACCACCACGGAGCCGACCGTCAGCGGCGACCGGGCGAACGATCGCGGCACCACGAGCGATCGGCCCCCGCGGCGCCGGACGACCGGCCGCAACGCGTCCTCGGCCACCGCTCAGCCCATCCGGATCCGCGGGTCGACCATCGCGTAGGCGACGTCGACGAACAAGTTGACCACGATGTAGACGGTGGCCACGACGATGCCCACGCCCATGATCGCCGGGAAGTCGAGGGAGGTCGCGCTCAGAAACGCATACGATCCCAGGCCGGGCCACGCAAACACCGTCTCGGTCACGACCGCGCCGGACAGAAGGCTCCCGAAGCTGAGGCCGATCACGGTGATCACCGGGAGCAGCGCGTTGCGGGCGGCATGGCGAAACGTGATCCGGCGCGGGGCGAGGCCTTTGGCTCGCGCGGTCCGCACATAATCTTCGCCCAGAACCTCGAGCATGCTGCCCCGCATCATGCGCGTGATGATGCCGACCGCGGACGAGGCCAGGACGAGCGCGGGCAGCGCCAGGTGCGCGATCGCGTCCGTCGCGGTGCCGGTCTGGCCGGCAAGCAGCGCGTCGACGACGACGAACCCCGTCACGAACGGCGGCAGCGCCACACGGGGGCTCAGCTGCCCCGCCGACGGCGCCCACCCCAACCGCGCGTAGAACACGAACAGGGCCACGAGCCCCAGCCAGAACACGGGCATCGAGACCCCGAGGAGGGACACGCCCCGGCCGATCTGGTCGACCACGCTGTCCCGCCGCACCGCAGAAAAGATGCCCAGGGGAATGCCGAGGAGCAGGCTCAGCAGCATCGCGGCCGTGGCCAGCTCGATCGTGGCCGGCAGGTGCTGGGAGAGGTCGGTCAGCACCGGCTGGTGCGTGGTGATCGAGACGCCCATGTCGCCGTGGAGCAGGTTGCGGAGATACACGAGATACTGTTCGGGCAGCGGCCGGTCCAAACCCCAGCGGTGCTTGAACGCCGCCACGATGGCGGGATCCGCGGCCGCCTGATCCCCCAGGTTGGCCGCGACGGGATCGGACGGCACGGCGTGCGACAGCACAAACGTAAGCAGCGTGATGCCCAGGATCATCGCGGGCAAGACGAGCACGCGCCGCCCCACGTACGTCTGCAGATTCATGGCCGAAGCCGCCTGGCCGGAGCCGCCGCTAGGCGCGGCGGATCGTGTAGAAGTCGACCTCCCAGACGCTGTTGTAGGTCACGCCGCGTAGATCCGATCGGTAGCCGAACGGCAGGGCGGGCGTGAACAGGGGCGCATAGGGTCCGATCTCGAGCAGGCGCCGCTGGATCTTGCGGAGGAGCGTGACCCGAGCCTTGGGATCGGCCTCCTGCGTAGCCTGGTCACCCCACTGCGCCAGTTCCTGCGCGGCCGGGCTCGCGTTGGCCGGCCAGTTCATCCGCTTACCGACAAGCTGGCCCGGCAGGTACACGAGGAAGTCGGTGGCATCCGCGTAATCCGCCGCGTACCCGCCGAACAGCGCGGGCGCCTTGGCCGCCCGGTACTGGCCGAGCTCGATCGTCCCCGGCAGGCCGTCCAACGCCACCGTGATCCCCGCGGCCGCGAGGTCGGACTGGATCTTCTGGGCCAGGAGCGAGTACTGGATCCCGTAGGACGTGGAATCGCTCGCGAACATGAGCCGTCCCTTGACCTCCGCGAGGCCGGCCTCCTTGAGGATCGCCTTGGCCTTGGCGAGGTCGGTCTTCACGGCTTCGCGCGGGTCGAGCGCGCCGGGCAGGTCGTTCGGGATCACCCCGGCCATCCGCTGCGCGCCGGGCCCGGCGATTGCCAGGATGCCATCGTAGTCCAGCGCGTAGCGGATCGCCTGCAGCACCTTGGGATTGCTCAGCTGGCCGCTGAGCGACGAATCCATGTTGACCATCATGACGAACGACGTCGCGACCAGGCTGGTCTGGATCGTCACGCCCGGCACGCGACGCAGCGTCCCGAGGTTCTCCTGGCCCAGGCTCATCGCCACGTCGAGGTCGCCCCGCTCCAGCTGCAACGCCTGCGTCGACGCCTCGGGCACGTGACGGAGGAGGATCCGCTCCATCCGGGCCGGGGCCCGCCAGTGGGTCGGGTTGCGGACCAGCACGAGCTCCTGCGTCGGCGTGTAGCTTTGGATCATGAACGGCCCGCTGCCGGCGGAGTGCGATTGCAGCCACGCTTCTGCGTGGTCTTTCGTCTTCGCGTCCGGGCCGGCGTCGCCGCCCTGCGCCATGACCACCTTGCTGTCCACGATCCCGAGCGCGCCGTTCGACAGGATCGGAATGATCGAGGGTTGCGGCGTGCGCAGGCGCAACACCACCGTCTGCGGATCGGGCGCCTGGACCTCCTCGACGTTGGCCAGGAAGAATGCCGGGTTGGACTGGAGGTTCATCACGCGGTCGAACGACCACTTGACGTCCGCCGAGGTCAGGGGATTGCCGCTCGCGAATCGCACGTTCGGCCGGAGAGTGAACGTGTACAGGCGGCCGCCGCCCGAGACCTTCCACGACGTCGCGAGGTGCGGTTTAGGGGTCGAGAGGTCCGACCCATCGAACGTCACCAGGGCGTCGTAGCACGCGTGCGTCACCATCTCGCCGTCGGGCTCGAGCGTGTGCCCGGGATCGAGGCTGCGGATGACGAAACTCGGCGCCATGATGAGCGTGGCCCCGCCGGACGGTGCCGCCGCATGCGCGGTATCTCCCGCGCCGGCGCGGCCCACCACCGCGATCCCGGCCGCCGCGCCCGCCGCGCGCAACAATGTCCGCCGGCGCAGGCGCAGGCGTCCCGCCGTCTCGGCCTCCCGACCTGGTCCTACGCTTGCCATGCACGTCCCCCTTTGCGAGCGTACGCCCCGGGGAACACCGGCGTCGGCACCGTGCTCCCCGGGGCTGGTGAAGTGCGTAGCCTACGAGGTCTTGCGAATCGGATAGAGATCCGTCGCCCAGACGCTGTTGTAGGTCACCCCCTGCACGTTGGAACGGAACGCGTACGGGATCGCGGGTTGGAACAGCGGCGCGTACGGCCCGATCTGCGCGAGCGTTCGCTCGAACTGCTGCAGCAGGGCCACGCGCTTCTTGTCGTCGACCTCCGCCTCCGCGGCGTCCGCGAGCGCCGCGAGCTTCCCGGCGTCCGGCGACGCGGAGGCGAGCCACCCCGCGCGCTTGCCGACCACCCGCCCCGGCGCATATACGAGGAAGTCCGTGGCGTCGGGATAGTCGGCGGCCCATCCCCACACGCCGAACTGGTCCTTGCCGCCGCGGTACAGTGTGAGCGATGTCACCGTCGGCAGGCCGTCCAGCTTCAGCTGGATGCCGACCGTGGCGAGATCGGACTGGATCTTCTGGGCCAGCAGCGCGGTCGGGATCCCGAACTGGATGGCATCGCTGGAGTACGAAAACGTGCCGCTGACGCTCGCGAGTCCCGACTCTTTGAGGAGGCTCTTCGCCCGGTCGCGATCCGTCTTTGTGGCGGCCGACGACGGCAGCGAGCCCGGTAGGAGGGTCGGGATCACGCCGGCGAGCCGGACCGCGCCGGGCCCCGCGATGCGCATGATCCCGTCGTAGTCCAGCGCGTACCGCACGGCCTGCTGCACCTTCGGATTGGTGAACGGACCGCCGACGTCCGACGCGTTGTTCATCAGCACGTAGAACGTGGTCGCCGACGGGCTGGTTTGCACGACGACGTTCGGCGCCCGGCGGAGCGCGGGCAGTTGGTCGGGCCCGATGTTGGACGCCATGTCCAGATCGCCGCGCACCACCTGGAGGGCCTGCGTCACGGGATCCGGCACGTGGCGCAACACGATCCGGTCGAGCTTCGCCCGGCTGCCCCAGAAGTTCGGGTTGCGCACCAATACCAGTTCCTGTCCCGCCGTGTAGCTTTGGATCATGAACGGCCCGCTGCCGGCGGAGTGCTGGAACAGGTACGGCTCGGCGTGATCCGCGTTCTTCGCGTCCGGCCCCGCGTCCCCACCGTTTTGCATCATCAATTTGCTGTCGAGGATGCCCAAGCCCGGATGCGAGAGGATCGGGATGAGGGACAGTTGCGGCGCCTTGGTCCGAATGACCACCGTGTGCGGATCGGGCGCGTCCACGCCCGTAACGCCGTCAAAGAGAAACAACGTGTTGGCTTTGAGGTTGAGCACCCGATCGAAGGACCATTTGACGTCCGCCGACGTGAGCGGGTTACCGCTCGCGAACCGCACGCCCTGCCGCAGGGTGAACGTGAAGGTGCGGGCATCGGCGCTCGCCTTCCAGGCCGTGGCGAGGTGCGGCCGCGGTGTGCGGAGGTCTTCGCCGTAGAAGGTCACGAGCGTGTCGTACGTGGCCTTCTCGACCATCATTCCTGTCACTTCGATGGTGCGTCCGGGATCCAGCGTCCGGAACTGGGCGTTGCCGCCGACGATGAAGGTGCCGCGGTCGGGGGTCGCCGCCGCGTCGGCCCGCTTCCACACCCACGGGACCGTCGCGCTCCCGAGCGCTCCGGCCGCGAGACCGGCCCCCGCCTGCCGCAAGAATGCCCGCCGGCTCATCCGCCGCGGCACGGTGTTGGGCTTGCTCCGTTCACCCGATCGATCCATCGTCAGTGCACCAGTCCCCCCTGAGCGCCGCCCATCCCGCACGGCCCAACTCGAACAGCAGTATAGTCCCCGTGGCGCCCCGGTGCGTGGCGTTGCGTAACCAATTCGTGTCGCGCGAAATCGTTTCCTTTGCCCCGGCGTCCGGCGCCGCGGGGCCGCACGGCGTCAGGCCGGCGCGCGCGCGGGCGCACACCCCGCTGACCGAGCGAACGCGGGCAGGCCGCGACCCGCCTACGACGCGGCGAACGCGTCGCGCAGCACCTCGAGACGAGCCACGCGATCGGCGGTGTCGAGCCAGACCTCGACCACGTCGAACCGGCAGACACGGCCGTGGAGTCCCCGGCGGGCCAGGTACGCGAGGGCGAGCGTGGCCAGCGCGCGCTGCTTCGCCGGTGTCACGGCCTCCGCGGGCGTGCCGTAGGCGCGGGATCGGCGTGTCTTGACCTCGACGAAAACGAGGGTCCCGCGATCATCCGCGACAATGTCGAGCTCCCCGCGGCGCAGGCGTACGTTGCGGGCCACAATCCGATAGCCGCGCTCGCGGAGCGCTGCCGCGGCCGCGTCCTCGCCCTGCCTGGCGCGCCGGCGCCTGGGATCGGCCGCCCGCCCCGGCGGGCTACCGGCGGGCGGCCCGGCCACCCCTCCACGCGTCTGCGCCGTCACCCCAGGTCGAACAACCCGATCTGTTCCTGCGGCAGGAACGCGTAGCGGTGCGCCGGACAGGGCCCGTGCCGGCGCAGGGCGTCCAGGTGCTCTTGGGTCGCGTAGCCCTTGTGCCGGGCGAACCCATACGCCGGATACGTCTCGTGGAGGGTCAGCATGACGCGGTCGCGCGCGACCTTGGCGACGATGGAGGCCGCGGCGACGCACGCGCACGTTGCGTCGCCGTCGATCACCGCGGCCTGCGCCAGCGTGAGCGGCAGCCGCTCACGGCCGTCGATCAAGAGGAACTCCGGGCGGGGCGCCAGAGCGGCGACGGCGCGCCGCATCGCCAACCGCGTCGCCCCCAGGATGTTGAGGCGGTCGATCTCCGCCACGGAGGCGTGACCGACGGCGACGGCCGCCGCGCGGGCGCGGATCTCCGCCGCGAGGGTTTCGCGCGCCTCGGGAAGGAGCCGCTTGCTGTCGTCCAGACCCGGGATCACGGCGCCGGATCCCAGGATCACCGCCGCGGCGAACACCGGGCCGGCAAGGGGACCTCGCCCCACCTCGTCCACGCCCGCGACGAGCAGTCCCCGGGGAGCCCGGCGGCGGTCCTCGCGGTAGAGGGCCCGCAGGCGGGCTCGCTCACGGCGTTCCGCCTCCCGGACCGCGCGGTATCGGGCCAGGAGCGGGGCGATGGACGCGCGGGGATCTCGGGCCAGCTGCCGGAGCGTCGCCGCCGGCACCCGTCGCGCCGCCGCAAGATACGCGGCGATCTCCGCGACGGTCAAGCGCGCGACGTCCATGCGCGACGGGCGTGCTCGGGGTCAGTGCACGAAGCCGATCCGTTGGGGCGGCCAGTAGATGAAGACTGCCCGCCCGATGATGTTCGCGCGCGGCACATAGCCAAAGAACCGGCTGTCCTCGCTGTTGTTGCGATTGTCGCCGAGTACGAAGTACTCGTTCGGCGGCACCTTGACGGGGCCATAGTTGCCGAAATCAGGCCGGATCGTGTAGCCCTTCTCCGAGACGCGGCTGCCGTCGACGTAGACCACGCCTTCCTTGAGCTGCACGGTCTGCCCGGGGAGGCCCATGACGCGCTTGACGAAGTCGCGGGAGGGGTTGAGGGGGTAGCGGAACACGATCACGTCCCCGCGCCGCACGGGCTCAAACCGGTAGAGAAACTTGGCCACGAGGATCCGATCGTCCACCATCAGCGTCGGCTCCATCGAGCCCGACGGGATGTAAAAGGCCTGCACGATGAACGTGATGATGACGAGGCTCAAAACCGCGGCGAAGATGCAGGCGTCCAGCGTCTCGACGATGGAGGCGCGCGCCGCTTGGGGGATCTGCGCCGCCCGCTTGATGATGATGCGCGACGCGACGAGCAGCGCGGAGATCCCGAGGATGACGGTGGGAACGCTGAGGGTGCCCACGGAACGGTGTTACCGCTTTTCCTTCACGCGGCTTTCCTTCCCGATCTTCTCCCGAAGGTAGTACAGTTTCGCGCGCCGGACGCGCCCTTTCCTGAGGATCTCGATCTTTTCCACGCGGGGCGAGTGCAGGGGAAACGTCCGCTCCACGCCGATGCCGTGGGAGATGCGGCGGACCGTGAACGCCTCCCGCGTCCCGCCGCCCCGCCGCCCGATCACGGTGCCCTCGAAGGCCTGGAGCCGTTCGCGTCCGCCCTCGGCGACCCGCATGTGCACGCGGACCGTGTCGCCGGCGACAAACGACGGCAGCCCTTGCTTGATCTGCTGCCGCTCGATCGCCATGACCTTCTCCATGGTGGCCCCCTTTTACACCCGTGACAGCGCATTATAGCATGCGACTCGTCACGGTCACAAGTTTACGCGCGGCGATGCTCCGCCGCGGCGCGCCGCAACTCCGCCAGCAACTCGCGCGCCTCGTCGTCGAGCGCCGATTCGTCGATCAGGTCGGGCCGGCGGTCGAGCGTGCGGCGAAGCGCCTCGCGCCTGCGCCACCGCCGGATCGCCTCGTGGTGGCCGCTCAGCAGCACGTCGGGCACTGCGAGCCCGCGGAATTCCACGGGGCGCGTGTATTGCGGGAAATCGAGCAGGCCCGCGGAAAACGAGTCCCCGGCCACCGACGCATCGTCCCCGACGACGCCGGGACGCAGGCGCACGACGGCCTCGATGATGACCATCGCCGCGAGCTCCCCCCCGGTCAACACGTAGTCGCCGATGCTGACCTCTTCGGCGCCTGCGAGCGGCGCCACGCGGTCGTCCACGCCCTCGTAGCGCCCGCAGAGGAGCACGAGATGCGGAGCCGACGCGTACGCACGCGCCCGCGCCTGCGTGAAAACCGCGCCCTGCGGGCTCGGCAGCAGCACCACGGGATGGGTCGCGGGATGGACCGCGCGCACGGCCTCCATGGCTCGGACGAACGGCTCCACCTTCATGACCATGCCCGCGCCGCCGCCGTAGGGCGCGTCGTCGACGCTGCGGTGCCGGTCGGCGGTGTACGCTCGCAGGTCCCAGACCGCCAGATCGACCAGGCCCCGCTCGCGCGCGCGCCCGAGGACGCCGACGCCGAGCGGCCCAGGGAACAGCTCCGGGAAAATCGTCACGACGTCGATCCGCATCACATCCACTCGGGAGGACGGGCGACGATCTCGCCCGCCGCCACGTCGATGGCCTGGATGACGTCGCCGACGGCGGGCAGCAGCGTCTCGCCACCGTCCGGCGTCCGCACCACGTAGACGTCGTTGCTGCCCGTGTGCAGGACGTCCGTGACCCGTCCCAGCGGCTCGCCCCCCGGGGTCCGCACGCGAAGCCCGACGATCTGGAAGACGTAGAACTGGCCGGGCGGCAGGACGCGCACCTGGGACGCCGGGATGCCCAGGGCGACGCCGCGCAGGTGGTCCGCGGCCTCCGGCGTGTCGATCCCGGCCAGCTTCATGACGACGAACCGCCCGGCCGGTTGCGCCGATTCCACGCGTACGGTGCGCCCGCCCCGCCCGTCCAGTACGATCACCTCGTGAAGCGCGAGCAGGCGATCCGGGAAGTCGGTCACCGGCACGACCCGCACCGCGCCCCGCACCCCGTGCGGCTTCGTGATCTCCGCGACGATCACGAGATCCGGCGGCGCCAGCCGGCCCGGCGCCTCGTGGCGGCGGGGCCGGGGCACTACCGCGTGGCGGGGGTAATGATCCCGCCTGACGGCGCCGGCACGACCGGCACCGCCGACGACGACACCCCCTCCCGGATCTCGAGGACAATGCCGTCCTTGACGATGAGTTCGGTCCCGGCGATCTTCTCGAACAGGTTGTCGCCGACGGTGATGTCCACCGTACCGTCGATCGTCCCCTGCGTAAACTCCGAGTTCAGCTCGAGCTGCTGCGCCTCGCGCAGCCGCGCCTGCAGCTCCATACGCGCGGAGTCCTGGCGCGCGCGTTCGAGCTCCAGTTGCTGCCGGATCACCCTCGACTGCGGGTTGACCTGCCGCTCCAGGTCGAACCGGCGGGATTGCACATCGATCTGCTGTGCGATCGCATCCACCCGCTTGATCGCGTCCTCGAGGTCTGCGATGTACAGCCGTTTGAAGCTCTCCGTCACGATCGTCTTGATGACCACTGGCCGCTGCACCGTGATCGAAGCCATGCCCACTCCTCCTCCGTGATGGCCCCGCCCTCCGGCCGCCCCATCGGGGACGACCTAGGGGCGGAGCACCTCGACGTTGACGCGTTTCCCGCTGCGCGTCGCCGCAGCCCGCGCGAGCGTCCGGATCGCCTTGATCACGCGGCCGCCGCGCCCGATGATCTTGCCGACGTCCTCGGACGCGACCTGCACCTCGATCACGGTCTCCTGGGGAGCCTCGACGAGGCGCACCGCCACGGCATCCGGGCGCTCGACGAGCGAGCGCGCCAGCAGCTCGACGAGCGCCTTCACCGAGTCGCCTTGGCCCGGGACTCCTGCCACTGGCGGAGCACCCCGGTCTTCTCCAAGATGACCCGCGCGGCGTCCGATGGGCGCGCGCCCTTGCGCAGCCACGCGATCGCCTTTTCCGCGTTGACCGCCATCGTGGACGGCTCGGTCCTCGGGTTATAAAACCCTACCGTCTCGATATACCGGCCGCTGCGCGGGCTGCGCGAGTCCGCGACCACCAGACGGTAGAACGGCTGCCCCTTGGCGCCGCGCCGCATCAATCTGATCTTGACACTCATCGCTACCCCCTTGTTGTGCAATCTGCCGGCGTCGGGCCGGCGCCGCTGCCGAACTACGGTTGAACTGGAAGCGGGAGCTTCCCCTTGCGCCGTCCCATGCCTTCGATCTGCTTGAGCATCTTGCGCGCCTCGGCGAACTGACGCAAGAGGCGGTTCACCTCCTGCACCGAGGTCCCGCTCCCGCGGGCGATCCGCCGGCGGCGGCTCCCGTCGATTGTGTCCGGGTGCCGCCGCTCCCCCGGCGTCATGGAACTGATCATCGCTTCGATCCGCTTGAGCTCGCCCTCGTCGACCTGGGCCCCCTTGAGCCGCGCGCCCAGACCCGGGATCATGGAGAGTACCTGATCGAGCGGCCCCATTGCGCGGACTTGACGAATCTGCTGGGTGAAGTCTTCCAAGGTGAAGTCGGCCCGCCGGAGCTTGCGTTCGAGCTCCTTGGCTTGCTCGGCCGTGACCTGCTCCTGCGCGCGCTCGATGAGGGTGAGGACGTCGCCCATGCCCAGGATCCGGGAGGCGACGCGATCGGGATGAAACGGCTCCAGCGCGTCCAGGCGCTCGCCGGTGCCGATAAAAAAGATCGGCCGCTCGAGCGTGGCCACGACGGAGAGCGCGGCGCCGCCGCGTGCATCGCCGTCGAGCTTGGTCAGGATCACGCCGTCCAGCGGGACGGCGGCGTGAAAGCCCTGCGCCATGCGGACGGCGTCCTGCCCCATCATGGCGTCGAGCACGAGCAGCGTGTAGTGCGGCGCCGTCGCCGCCCGCACGCGCCCCAGTTCGGCGACCAGCGTCTCGTCGATGTGCAGCCGTCCGGCGCTGTCCACGATCAGGGTGTCGGCGGCGAGTTCCCGGCAACGGTTCAGCGCGCGCGCGGCGACGGCAACCGCGTCCTCGCCGCCGGCGGGCGCGACCACCGTCGCCCCTGCCTGTTGCCCCACGATCTGAAGCTGTTGCACGGCGGCCGGACGGGAGAGGTCGGCCGCGGCCAGCAGCGGCGTCCGCCCGCGCTTCCTGAGGTGCGCCGCCAGCTTCCCCGCCGTCGTCGTCTTGCCGGTGCCGTGCAATCCCACGAGCAGAATGACGGTCGGCGGTTGCGGCGCGGGGGCGATCGAGTGGTTCGCGGTCCCCAAGAGGCGCGTCAGCTCGCTGAAGACGATCTGCACAACCTGCTGCCCCGGGGTGAGGCTCTTCCACACCTCTTGTCCCACGGCCGCTTCCCGCACCCGCGCGACGAAGGTGCGGGCGACGGCGACGCTCACGTCCGCTTCGAGCAGCGCGAGCCGAATCTCCCTGAGCGCCGCGTCGACGTCATCGGCGGACAGCGTGCCACGGCCCCGCAGCCGGTTCAGGATGTTTCCAAGCCGGGATTGTAGCTGTTCAAACATGGCGTGCCTCGTAGACCCGAAAGCCGCCGCCGCGCTCCACCTCGACGACGCGCCCGAAGATGTCCCCCATGAGCCGGCCGAGCGTCTGCGCTCCCTGACTCGTTCGCGCGACCAGGTACAACCGTCCGCCGGGCCGCAGACAGTGGTGCGCCTCGCGGAGCAGCCGAAGCACCGTGGCGCGCCCGGCGCGGATCGGCGGGTTCATCGCCACGAGATCAAAGGTCCGGCCGCCGGCCGCGCCGCATCCGTCGCCGCACACGGCGTCCGCGTTCGGCGTCTCATTTAAGTGGATGTTTTCGGCCGCCAGCGCCACCGCGCGCGGGTTCACGTCCACCAGCGTCACATGGGCCGCGGGGGCGCGGTGCGCCAGCACGATCCCCACGACGCCGTACCCGCAGCCGAGGTCCAGCACGTCGCGCGCGCCCGTCGCATCGACGGCGCGAAGCAGGAGCCGCGTACCGCGATCTACGCTGCCCCGCGAAAAGACCCCCGCCGCCGTGCGGAACCCAAACTCGCGGTCTCCGTCGACCCAGCGGATGAGCCGCGAGCGCACCTGCGCCGGCGGAAGCGGTGAAAAATAGTGCGGTGTCGGTCGGTTCATAGGCCCGCCTTGAGCGTCCCGAGCGCCTTGCGCAGCGGTTCGACTTCCGCATGGCGCTCGGCCAGCCGCGCCGCCTCCGCCTCGAGGCATGCAAGACGCGCCCGCACCCGCGCGGCCCGCGCCCGCCCTGCCGCCACGGCGAGATGCCGCTCGAGCCGCTGCATCTCCGCGATCGCGCGGCGGAGAGTATCAAAAACGGCTTGCCGCGTGATGCGGTGGCGCTCGGCGATCTCGCCGAGCGAGAGATCGTCGTGGTAGTACATTTGCACGAGCCTCCGCTGCCGCTCGCTCAACAGGCCGGCGTACGCGTCGAAGAGCCCGATGACCACGGTGCGCCCCTCGAGCGACCGCGCGCGGCCGTTGGTGACGGCGGATGGGCCGGCATGTAAAGGCATATTGCTTGACACATTGTAGCATAGGAACCCGCCGGCCGGAAGGGCGGCCCTAGCCGCGCTCGCGCTGCGTGGCCGACGGGCTGCCGGCGTCGCCCGCCAGCAGGCCGTCCATGAAAGCCGCGGGGTCGAACGGCTGGAGGTCCTCGATCCGCTCGCCCAGGCCGACCAATTTGACGGGCAGGCCGAGCTCCTGGGTGATCGCGACCACGACGCCGCCGCGTGCGGTGCCGTCCAGCTTGGTGAGCACCACGCCGGTCACGGGCAGGGCGGCCTTGAACTCGCGCGCCTGCGCGATCCCGTTTTGGCCCGTCGTCGCGTCCAGGACGAGCAGGGCTTCCACCGGCGACCCCGGCAGCTCGCGCCGCACGACGCGGTCGATCTTCTTCAGCTCTTCCATCAGATTGGTCTTCGTATGGAGCCGCCCGGCGGTGTCCACGATCAAAACGTCCACGTGGCGGGCGCGCGTGGCCTGCGCCGCATCGTACACAACGGCCGCGGGGTCGGCGCCCTCGCGGTGACGGATGAGGTCCGCGCCGGCTCGCGTCGCCCACACCTCGAGTTGATCCGCGGCGGCGGCGCGAAACGTGTCGGCCGCCGCCAGCAGCACCTTGCGGCCCTCACCCCGCAGGCGGTGCGCCAGCTTGCCGATCGTCGTGGTCTTGCCCGATCCGTTCACCCCAAGCAGCACGATCACCGCGGGCGGCGGGGCCAGGGTGAGCGGCACCCCGCTCCCGAGCGACGCCATCAGGATCTCGCGCAGCGCCTGGCGCGCGGCGTCGGGCGTCCGTGCGCCCGTCCGGGCCTGATCCTTGAGACGCGCGACGACCGCGTCGGTGGTCTGGACCCCCAGATCCGCCTGAAGCAACGTCTCCTCGACGTCGTCGTAGAACGCGGGATCGAGTTCCCGGCCCATGAGCCCGTCGAGACGCGCCGAGAGGGCCTCTCGTGTGCGCGAGAGGCCCTGGCGAAACCGGCCGAACCATCCTCCGACGTTAGCCAACGGGCTGCCCAACGGCAAGGCGGTCACGGTCCTGGAGCCGCATGGACACCATGTTCGAGATGCCCGGCTCCTCCATCGTGACGCCGAACATGACGTCGCAGACCTCCATCGTGGCCTTGTTATGCGTGATGATGATGATCTGCGAACGCTCGGCGATCTCGCAGAGCACCTGCGCCACCTTGCGGGTGTTGGCCTCGTCGAGCGCCGCCTCAACCTCGTCGAAGACGCAGAATGGACTCGGGCGAACGCGGAGCATCGCGAAGATGAGGGCCAGGGCGACCATGACCCGCTCGCCGCCCGACAGCGCGCTCAGGCTGCGGAGCGCCTTGCCGGGCGGCTGCACCGCGAGGTCCACGCCGGGCTCGTCGCTGCCGTCGATCTGCACGAGCTCGAGGCCTGCCCGCCCGCCGCCGAAGAGCCGAACAAACAACTCCGAAAACTGATGGTTCACGGCGCGAAACGTCTCGTCGAACTGCGATCGGATCACGCCCTCAAGTTCGCCAATCGCAGTCCGCAGCGCGGCGAGGGCCCCCTGCACGTCGTCCAGGTGCGCGCGCAGCGCCGCCGCGCGTGCCGCCGCTTGACGGTGCTCCTCGATGGCGATCAGGTTCACGGGCCCGAGCGCGGCGATGAGGCCACGGAGGGCCTCGACCCGACCGAGGGCTTCGTCGCGGTCGAGGGTGTCGGCAACCGCCTCGGCGGCGCGGTCGTACGGCTGCCCAAATTCTTCCTCGATGCGCCGGCGCGCGCTTCCGATCTCGGCCTCCACCTGGGCCTGGCGCAGCTCCACCCGGTGCGCATCCTCTGCGAGCGCGTCGCCACGGCTCGCGGTTTCCCGGCGCTCCTCATCGAGTGCGGCGCGCCGCCGGGCAACGGCGGTGCGCTCGCCATCGAGGCCCCGCATGCGGTCCTCCAGCTCGACCGCGTCGCGGGCGAGGACCTGGCAGCGCGCCCGCGCGGCCCCCTCCTCCGCCTCGAGGCGCTCGGTCTCGCCGTCGAGCTGCGCGGCTTCCTCCCCAAGCGCGTCGCGGCGCGACGCCGTTCGCGCCGCCGCGCGCGTGGTCTCCTCTGTGCGTATCCGAAGGGCTTCGCGGCGGCCCGCGATCTCGGTCAATGTCATCCGCAGCTGCGTCGTCCGTTCCCGCGCGGCGCGCGACGCCGCCGTGCGATCCCGGATCCACGCCCCGAGACTTTCCGCCTCCTCCTCCAGCGCGGCGAGCCGCGCCTCGAGCGCATCCGCTTGTTCGCGCAGCCCGTCTCTCAGCATCTCCTGCGCTTCGGCCTCCTGCCGTGCGGCGTCGTACTGGCGCGCCGTCTCGGCGGTCTCCTCGGCGATGCGCGCGATCTCGGCGTCCAACAGCGTCGACCGCCGCTCTGCGTCGGCGCGGCGGTCCGCCGCGGCGGCAATCGCGGCATCGGCGGCGGCAAGAGCCGTTTCGAGATCGCGGACTCGTTTGGCCGCGAGCTCGACCTGTCCCCCCTGCTCCTCGACCGCTGCGTCCAGACGCGTCAGCGCCGCCCGGGCATCGTGGATCTCCTCCGCGCGGCCCACGACCGTGCCGCGCTCCGCGTCGGCGCGCCCTACGGTCACCATGCCCTCACAGGACAGTTCCTCACCGGCGAGCGTGACGATCGGTCCGGGGTGTCCGGCGGTGCGGGCGCGGATCGCGGCGTCCAGATCGTCGACCACCAGCACGTCCGCGAGCAGCCCGCGGACGGCCTCCGCATGCGGCCCGGAGACGCGCACGAGATCGAGCGCCCGTCCGCGCACGCCCGGGCTCGCGGCCACCGCGGGGCTCAGCGGCCACGGCGTCCTCGGCTGCGCCAACGCGAGGGGCCAAAACGTCACCGCGCCGGCGTCCTCTGCGCTCCTCGTCGCTTGGAGTGCGCGCACATCATCGAAGCACGCCACGACCAGCGCGGACAGCGCCCGCCCGAGCGCGGCCTCGATCGCCGCGCGGGCCTCGCGCGGCACGCTGAGGGCTTCGACGACCGTGCCCTCGATCGCCGCGAAGTCCTGGGGGGCGCGCTGACGCGCCAGCAGTAGGTCGCGGGCCCCGGCATCGTACCCCCGGTAATGCGCCTCCGCGTCCTCCAGGTAGCGCAGCCGCGACCGCACCGTCTCCCGTTCCACCTCGGCGCGATGCATGCCAAGGCGCAAATCCTCCCGGGCCGCCGACTCGCGGGCGTGGTCGCGCCGGAGTGCCTGCAGCCGCGCTCTGGCCGCCGCCAGTTCCTCGGTGGCGCGATCGAGCGCCGCGGTGAGCTCGCGGCGGCGCTCCGCGTACGTGGCGCCCTGGCCGTCGAGGTGTGCCAGGCGACCCGCGAGCGATGCGACGCGGTCGCGGTGACCGGCCGCTTTGGCGTCGGCGGCGGCAAGCGCGTTGCGCGCCTGACCGCGCGCGTCGGCCACGGCGCGCGCCTCGGCTCGGCCGCCCTCCAGGCGCGCGTCGGCGTCGGCGGTCTCGCGCTCAGCCCGGGTGACCTCCTCCTCCGCGGTGGTCACGTCCGCTGCCGCGCGGTCCCGCTCCTCAGCGAGCCGCGCCTCGGCATCGTCGAGCAGTGCCCGCTCCCGTTTCAGCTGCGCTTCCTCGTCCTGGATTCGTTCCACCTCGCGCATGATCCGGTCGCGCTGCAGCCGAATCCCGCGGCGCCGCTCGTCGAACAGCCGCAGGCCGGCCTCCTCGGCGGTGCGCCGCTCGGTCAGGTGCACCAGCGCGCGCTGTGCTTCGTCCCACTCGCGCCCGGCCGCCGCGGCGCGCCGGTCGAGCTCCACCTGCTCCGCGTCGAGCGCCCGCAGTGCCGCGGCGACCTCATCGCGGCGCGTCGCGAGCTGCTCGAGCTGGTCACGTACCCGGCGCTGCGCGCGCGCGAGGCGGCGGACATCTTCGATCTGCAGGGCAAGCTCCGTGGCCCGCAGCTCGTGCGTGTAGGCCTGATAGCGCTCCGCGGACTCCGCCTGGGCCGCGAGCTGGGCGACGTGCGCGTCCTGCTCCCCCAAGATATCGGCGACCCGTACGAGGAGTTGGTCCGCGGCCGCCATGCGCCGCTCGGCGTCGCGCCGGCGACGCTTATACTTGGCCACCCCGGCCGCCTCCTCAAGGATCATCCGGCGCTCCTCCGGGGTGGCATCCAGCGTCCGGTCGACCTCGCCCTGGGTGATCAGCGCGTAGGAGTGCCCGCCGAGCCCGGTCCCGAGAAACATCGACTGAATGTCTCGGAGCCGACACGGCAGGCCGTTGATCAGATACTGGCTGTCCGCGGCCCGCAGCGCGCGCCGGGTCACCGTGACCTCGGCGAACGCCAACGGCGTCCGCGGCGCGTCGTCCGCGTCCGAGGGAAGCGTCAACGCCCCATCCGTATTGTCCAACGTCAGCGTGACCTCGGCCATGCCGAGCTGCCGCCGGTGGTCGCTGCCCGCGAAGATCACGTCCTCGTTCCGGACGCCGCGCAGGGATCGGAGGCTGCCTTCCCCGAGCGCCCACCGGATCGCATCGAAGATGTTGCTCTTGCCGCTGCCGTTCGGTCCCACGATCGCCGTGATGCGTGGTGCGAGCTCCAGCGCGGTGCGATCCGCGAACGTTTTGAACCCGACGAGCTCCAACCGCCTGAGACGCACTCAGATCCTCCCTGAACGTTAGGCTCGGCCGCTCGCCGCCGGCGCGGCGCTCGCCGCGACGGCGGCTTCGTACAGCATCACCATCCGATCTGTGATCAACGCCTGCGCGTACGCGGCCGCAGCCGCCCGCCCCCGCCGTCCCATCTCCGCGCGACGCTCGGGATCGCGCAGCAATGCCCCGACCGCTTCCGCGAACCGTGCCGGGTCCGCGGACACCAACTGCCCGGTCTCGCCGTCGCGCACGATATCGGCCGCGGCGCCGGCGCAGACGGCCACGACGGCGAGTCCCGCGGCCATCGCCTCGACCACGGCGAGGCCGAGCGTCTCGGTCTGAGAGGGGAAGACAAACAAATCCGCGCTGCGAAGGACCTCCACGACGCGCGCGTGCGCCATCCCGCCGGCAAAGACCACCCGGGTCGACAGCCCGAGGCGGCGCGCGTGCTCGACGAGGGCCGCGCGCTCCGGGCCGTCGCCGACGAGCACGAGCCGCGTGTCCAAGGGCGCGGCGGCGTATGCCTCCAGCAAGAGGAGCACACCCTTCTCCTTGGCCAGGCGGCCGACGTACACGAGAAGCGGCACCTCGGCGGGCACCCCGAGCGCGGCGCGGACGCCCGCGGGCAGCGCACCCGCGAAGGCCTCAGGCTCGATCCCGACGCTCGGGATCACCTCGACCGGCACCCGCACGCCGTACTCCCGGAGCCGCGCCGCGAGCGACGGCACGGACGCGAGGACCCGATCGCACCGGTTGCAGTACGCGGTGGTGTAGGCGAGCACGAGCGGCCGTGTGAGATCGCCGACGAGCGGGGCGTAGTGCGCATATTCGGCGTACATAGTATGGTAGGTGAACACTACCGGCCGGTGCAGGATGCGCGCCACCCATAGCCCGACCCCACCCAGGAGGAACGGCGAGTGGCTGTGCACGACGTCGAGCCCCAGCGCCCGAATGCCGCGCAGCTGCGACGCGGAGTACGGCACGGCAAGCGGGAAGTCCGGGTGGCCCGGCGGCGCCACCGACGGCACGCGATGCACGTCCGGGTCATGATCGACGTAGCCCTGATACGCCGGCGCGATCACCGACACGCGGTGTCCGCGGCGCCGGAGGTAGGCTCCCGCGGCCTCGACCGCGCGCACGACGCCGCTACGCCGTGGGAGGTAGCTATCGGTGAAGAAGCCGATGTGCACCCAGTTAGTCGTCCCCTCGGGCGGCCTGGCGATCCAAAAAGGCGAGCAGCGTCGACAGGTGAAACCGGCGCTGTCCGCCGTGGGTTCGGAGGCAGAGCAACTTCCCCTGGTCCGTGTAGCGGCGCACCGTCGCCTTCGATAAGTTTAGCACCGCGGCCGCCTCGTAGAGGCTGAGCTCCGGGTCTAGCAGGCGCCGGATGATTTCCTCGCGCGACTCCGTGATCGGACGGCGCCCCCCGCGGCGCCGGGGATCAGGCGACCGCGGCTCCGCCACGCGCCCGGGCGGCACGGCAGCACCGTGGAGGGACAACGACGACGGCCCTACGCGCGGCGCCACGGGCCGCATCGAGAGCGAACTCGGAGCCGGCGACGGCCCCGAGCGCACGGTACCGTTTCGTGGAAGCTCGCGAAGAACGCTGGGATCCTGCCGGTACCTCGGGGTGGTGTCGGGCGGCCCTTCGACGAGCGACGTATGAAGGGACACATGCATCTGCTGGGCGAGATAACGGTACCAGTCCTGCAGTCGCTGCGGCATACTCTGCTCCGATGAGTGCTGCGTAGGTTTTCTGATGTTAAATTTGGGGCGTATTTCGAGGTTCACGCGAAAAATCCTCCAGGCATCTTGTGCTCAGATTACGCCGCGCGTCCGCAAGCCGCCAATCTGCGTCTGCGACACACCGAACAGCCAGCGTAGATTCTTGGCCTGTGCGCGCCGGCGTGCGGCCGCGGCCGGCGGACACCGCTCCCCCGCACGACACACGCTAGCGCACCCCGGATCGCGAGCGGGCCGACGTTGGATTCATCGATCTGCAGTATCGATGTGCAATAGCGCCGGCGATCATGTTGCCGAGGTCAGCCCGGGAAGCTGTGTGAGCGGCCCCGCGCCGGTCCCGTCACGCCCCGCCGGACGAATCCGCCGCCCGGGCGCCCTGCGGGGACCCGACCACGCGCGCATTACGCAGCTGCTCGATCTCCGCGGGCGCATAGCCGGCCTCGGCGAGCACTTCGTCCGTGTGCTCGCCCAGGACCGGCGGCACGCGCCGGATGCGGCCCGGCGTCTCCGTCAGTTTGATCGGGAGCCCGAGCATCTTCACGGTTCCGTGCACGGCATGCGGCATTTCGACCAGCATGTCCTGGTGGCGCACTTGCGGATCGTTGAAGACCTCGTCCAAGCGATAGATCGGCCCGGAAGCCACGCCCCGTTCGTTGAGATGCGCCACCCATTCTGACGCCGTGCGGGTTTGAAAGATCTCGCCCAGAATCTGGTTGAGGTCGGCGCGATGCGTCACGCGATCGTTGACCGTCGCAAACCGCGGATCGGTTGCGAGTTCGGGGCGGTCGAGCGCGGCGCACAATCGCCGCCAGATCTCCTCGTTACCGGCGCACACGTTAAATGGCCCGTCCTTTGCCTGGTACACGCCGAACGGCGACGACAACGGATGGTCGTTGCCGGCGACGCCGGGAGCGCGGCCGGTCTCGAAGTACATCCCCGCGCTCCAGGTCAACAGCGCGACCATCGCGTCCACGATGGCCACGTAGACTTCCTGCCCGCGCCCCGTGCGCTCACGGGCCAGCAGCGCGTAGAGCACGCCGCGGCAGGCCGCTGTGGCGCACGTCAGGTCGGCCAGCGCGATGCCCGCCCGCGTTGGTCCTGTCGGCTCCTGGCCGGTGATGCTCATGAACCCCGACATCCCCTGCGCGACCTGGTCGAACCCTGGACGGGTATGATAGGGTCCGCTCCGGCCGAAGCCGGAGATTCCGCAGTAGATGAGGCGTGGATTGGCCTCGCGCAGCGCGCGCGCGCCGAGCCCAAGCCGATCCATAACGCCCGGGCGGAAGTTCTCGATCACGACATCCGCGCTGCGCGCCAGCCGGCGCACGATCTCGCGGCCGTCATCGGTCGCGAGGTTGACCGTAATGCTGCGCTTGTTTCGGTTTGCCGCGGCGAAGAAGTAGCTGTTGCCGACGAGGTCGCGGCGCAGCGTCTGGTATCGAGAGTGGTCACCGTCAAGCGGCTCGACCTTGATCACGTCCGCGCCGAAGTCCCCGAGCTCCATCGTGCAGTACGGGCCGGCGAGGAACCGCGTGAGGTCGACGATCTTGATGCCTTCCAGCGGAAACATGCGGATCCGGCCTCCTCCAAACGGGCTGGAGCGGGCCACGCGCCCACTCCAGCGCAACTTCTGCGAGCCGCGGTGTGCGTCCCTCCCTCGGTGATGATCGACGCGTCCGCGCAGCGAGCGGCCCGGATAGTGGCCGGCGGCGCGCCGCGGAGGTGCGCGTAGGAAGGGCCGGTGCGCGCCTGGAACCGTACGTTCCCAATGGGACCAACCGGACAGCTAGGCCGCACCCCTGCGAACCGCAAAGCGCAGGCGCTGGCATCGCTGCAGCCCGACGGACCGCTGTCCTTCGCCGTCGGGAAGGGCTGGCGGGCGCTGCAGCGCGGCGAGTGGGCGGAGGCACACCGGCAGTTCGAGCAGGCGCTGGCGTCAGAGGAGACGGCCGAAGGGTGGGAAGGACTCGCCTGGTCGGCATGGTGGCTCGGCGACACGGCCCGTATGTTCGATGCGCGCGAGCGAGCGTACCGGTCGTATCGCGAGCGCGGCGACGACCGTGGTGCCGCCCGGTGCGCCATGTGGCTGGCGGTCGATTCCGTGGATTTTCGCAACGACTCGGCCGTCGCCAACGGCTGGATGCAACGGGCCCACCGCCTGCTCAAACGGCACGCCCAGTCCGTCGAGGCCGCCTGGCTCGCCGCGTGCGAGGCCCACCACGCGCTCATGGCCGACAAGAACCCTGTGACAGCGCAGCAACTCGCGACCGAAGCGGCGAGCATCGGCGAGACCGTCGGGACTATCGACGTCGAGATGTTAGGACGCGCGCTCGAGGGACTGGCGCTCGTGAGCCAGGGGCAGGTGCGCGACGGGATGCGCCTCCTGGACGAGGCGACGGCGGCCGTCGTTGCAGGCGAGGTGGCGGATCGCCAGGCCATCAGCCTGACGTGTTGCTACTTGATCTTCGCCTGCGAGCGCGTACGCGACTATCCGCGCGCGGCCCAATGGTGCGATCGCGTCAAGGAGTTTTGCCGGCGCTGGCGGTTCACGATGCTGTTCGCCGTGTGCCGCACGCAGTACGCGGGCGTCTTGATGTGGCGAGGACGGTGGGCGGAGGCCGAAGCGGAGCTCCAGGCCGCCGCGCAGGAGTTGACCGCCATTCGCCCGGCGCTCGCGTCGGCCGCGACCGCCCGGTTGGCGGAGCTGCGCCGCCGTCAAGGGCGATGGGACGAGGCGGCGGCGCTGTTCGCGCGGGTCGAGACCTCGACGGTCGCATTGCTCGGCCGCGCGGAGATGGCGCTCGATCAAGGGGATTCTCAGGCCGCCGTCGAGCTCGCGGAACGCTATCTGCGCCGCTATACGCCTGAAGCACGCACGGAGCGCGTCCCCGGCCTGGAGCTGCTCACGCGCGCGTACGCCGCACTCGGAGAGCTCTCGCACGCGCGCGATGCGCTTCGGCAGCTTGAAGAAACGGTCCGAGCCGTTGCCGCGGACCCCCTCCAGGCCTTCGTCCGCTTTGCGAGAGGCGCCGTGGCGGCGTCTGGCGGCCATTACGCGGAAGCGCGCGCCGCTTTTGAAGACGCGGCCTACCTCTTTGACCGCTTCGAAGCGCCGTTCGAGCAGGGGCGTGCACGCCTCGAACTCGGCCGCGTCCTCGCCGCTGAGCGCCGCCGGGATGCGGCCGCCGTGGAACTGAGAACGGCCGCTGGCCTCCTCCGGGCGCTCGGGGCGGCGCGCGAGGCCGAACGGGCAGACGCGCTGCTGCGCCAGATCACATCACCGTCGGCGCGGGCGGCCGATGCGCAGTCGCGCCTAACGGACAAGGAACTTGAGATCCTTAGAATGGCCGCCCAGGGGCTGACCGACAAGGAGATCGCGGCCCGGCTTCACCGCAGCGAGCACACGATCCACCGGCACGTCGCCAATATCTTATTGCGGCTGGATCTACCGTCCCGGACGGCGGCCGTAGCGTACGCGCTCCGCCAAGGCTTGCTCTAGACGCTCGAGGCCCCGCGTGCTCGATCCCGCCCCCGTGGCCGGTTTCGGCCATGGGTACATTCGTCCACGCCTGGCACGAAAATGCGAAGCTCCGCCACCCCATGTGAATGTACAGTTACGCCGCAGGCTCCGGCATGCGAGGTCGATCAACGTGGCCAAGCCGAACGTCGTGGGGGGCGCAGATGAAGAAGGTAACGTGTCCGCCGTGCGGCACTGAGATCCGCGGAGAAACCGACGATGAGTTAGTCCGCAACGTGCAGGACCACGCGAAACGCGAGCACGGTCGCGATCTCACACGCGAGCACATTCTGGCGGCGGCCAAGGAAGCCTAGGCTGCGCCGATGGAGCAAGCGCTCGTGCGAGACCTGAAGTCGCGCTTCGGCGGCGAGGTGCTCGTGCCGGGCGACGGCGGATACGATGCCGCGCGGTCGGTGTGGAACGGCCTCATCGACCGCCGCCCGGCGATCGTCGTGCGCTGCCGGGGTGTCGCCGACGTGCTCGCCGCGGTAGAGTTCGGCAGAACCCACCGGCTCCTCACCGCCGTGCGGGGCGGAGGGCACAACGTCGCGGGATTCGGCACGTGCGACGGCGGGATCGTGATCGACCTGTCCCCGATGAAAGGCGTCCGGGTCGACCCCGTAGCGCGGACGGCCGCGGCCCAGCCCGGGCTCACATGGGGTGAGTTCGACCGTGAGACGCAGGCTTTCGACCTCGCGACCACGGGAGGATTGGTGTCGACGACCGGCATTGCCGGGTTCACGCTCGGCGGCGGTGTCGGATGGCTGATGCGGAAATACGGCCTCACCGCGGACAACCTGGTTGCCGCCGACGTCGTCACGGCCGACGGCCGCCTCATCACCGCCAACGCAGCCAATCATCCCGACCTGTTCTGGGCCTTACGCGGCGGCGGTGGCAACTTCGGCGTGGTGACGTCGTTCGAGTACCGCCTCCACCCCGTCGGGCCTACGGTGTTCGGCGGTGCCGTGCTGCATCCGGCTGCACAGGCGCGCGAGCTGCTCCGATTCTACAACCGATGGGTTGCCGCGCTGCCTGACGAAATGACGTCCATGGTGGCGTTCATCACGGCGCCGCCCCTGCCGTTCATCCCGCAACTGCTTCACGGCACGCCGATGGTCGCCGTGGCCGTGTGCTACTCCGGTGCGATCGAAGACGGAGAGCGTATAGCCCAGCCGCTCCTCTCGTTCGGCCCACCCGCCGTTGCGCACGTCGGCGCGGTGCCGTACACGGGGCTCCAAAGCATGTTTGACGCGAGCGCACCGCGCGGGATCCATGCGTACTGGAAAACCCACTACCTCGCAATGCTTGGGGACTCGGCCATCGACGCGTTGGTAGCCGAGACGGACAAGATGCAGGCGCTCTCACCGTTCACGACGCTGCACCTTCACCACCTGGAGGGAGCCGTCGGCCGGGTCGATTCCGGGTCGACCGCCTTTCCGCACCGGGACCCGCGATACGCGATGAACATCGTGGGCCTCTGGAACGCTGGTGAACGACCGGATCCACACATCGCGTGGGTACGCGAGACGTACGACGCGATGCGACCGTTTTCGACCGGGGCGCCGTACCTCAACTTCCTCGGCGACGAGGGCGCAGAGCGGGTGCGCGCCGCCTATGGCCCCGGGACGTACCAGCGGCTGGTCGCCGTGAAGAACACCTACGATCCGACGAACTTCTTCCGGGTGAACCAAAACATCCGGCCGAACGTCGCCACAGCGAGGTAGCCGCGTGCCCAGCGCTAGCGACGCATCAGGATCGCCAGCATCAAGGTTGTCCAGTTCGCGAGAATGACGCCAATCACCCAACGGAAATTCGCATCCAATTTTTGCTCCAACCGTTGGTCGACACGATCGAGCCTTTGAGTCAAGGTCAGCACATCGCCATGCAACGTATCGAGGCGCCTGTCGATTTGTTCATACGCGCCCTCCAACCGCGCCATGCGCACGTCGAGCGCATCTAATGCCACGGTTGGCGCTCCGGCAACGTTCTCACTACATCATACTAACATCGGTCGCCGGCGAGTGCACAGCCGCAGCGTTTGCGCGCACGGTCCACCCGGAGGAGCGGCCGGCAGTGGGATCACGTGCGGGCTAGAGCGCGTCGTGATCCGGCACGATCGCGGGAGCCATGCCCGATCGCTCGACGGGCTCTCCCGCGTGGAGCAGGAGCACGGCACTTAGGATGCAGGCGCCGCCGATAAGCTGGACCGGCACGAGACGCTCCCCGAGCGCGGTCGCGGCCAGCGTCAGCGTCACGATGGGCTCGAACGTACTCAGAATCGCCGCCCGCGACGCACCCACGCGCTCCAGCCCCGCGAAGAACGCGACGATCGCAAGTACGGTCGAGATGACCGCCATGCCGCCGATCGCCTCGTATGCGGACAATGCCATCGAAAGGTGGAGCGTGCCGGACGCCGCGCCGTAGAGTCCAAACATGGCTCCGGCAGCCGGGATCACGATCGCCGCCGCCGACAGCGGCGGCACGCCCCGCAGCAGGAAACGTGCGCTGACAATGTAGAGGGAGTAGGCAACCGCGGCCGCGAGCGCGAGCATCACCCCGGTGGTGCGCGCCGCGCCGGCGCCGAGCCCCAGGACAAGGACAAGACCGAAGGATGCTATTCCGAGCGCCAGGCATTTTCGACCGTCCAGCGCCTCGCGCAGCCAGAGGAACGCAAGGACCGTCACGATCGGCGGGTAGGTGTACAGGATAAGCGCGGCGAGCGACGCGGGGACGTAGACGAGCGCCGAGAAGAACACCAACGACATCCCCGCATACCCGATCGCTCCGAGCGCCACGCACGCGGCAAGGGGCCTACCGGGCAAAGCGGCCGGGACGCGGTGCGTCGCGAAGAGCGCGCTCCACAGCACGAGCGACGCCAGCACGAAGCGCAGGAAGAGGGTGGTTGGTACGTTGGCGCCGGCGGCATATGCCGCCTTGGCGAAGATCGACATCGCGCCGAATCCGGCGGCCGAGACTAAGATGAGCAGCGTGCCGCCGAACGCGGCGCGGCGATCCGGGCAGGCCGCGCTCCCGGAGCGTGCAGGTAACGACAGCGGTCGCACGACGTTCATTACGCGGCCGGCGCGGCGCCGTCCTGGAACGACCGTCACGGTGCCACGGTCTGCCCCCGCAGTCGCGGATCGACGAGCGCGCCCGACCGACGGGAACTGGCCGGGGCGCATTTGTCACCGTAGGGACCCGATGCTACAATGAACTCCGCCGGGGAGTGGCGCAGCTTGGTAGCGCGCAGCGTTCGGGACGCTGAGGCCGGGGGTTCAAGTCCCCCCTCCCCGACCAGCACGCCTGCGTACCTAAAAACACGGATAGCTCCGTTTCCATCATTATTATGCCAGTTTGCGCACGACGGCAATTTTGCGGAAACCGAACGCTGGGACCTCGTAGTCAAGTTCGGGCGAGCATTCCTCCTCGACCCAGGGGAACCCGCACTTCTGCCGCGCTGCAAAGCAGCCGTCCTCATCCACGCGCGGAGTCGGCCAAGCCGGTCCAGGCTTTAAAGCATTCATCGGCGGCAAGCAGCCCGAATGCGCCTGCCACCACTCGCCTGGCAGTTTTCGCGTCATTGCCGTCTCGGACCCGATACCAGCCTGCAGCGGGGTGGCCGCAGTCGGACGATCGGTGACCAAGTCGTAGATGATGCACACGTCGTCACCCTAGGCCAAGATCTCATGCTGGTCGGCCTTTTAGACGATCTTGCTCATCTTTAGATGTCAACCATGGGCAGGGCGCCTGTGTGACGGTGGGTCACACCAGCGCACCAGAAGCCGCGGGTCTGGATCACTTGACGTGGTCAGGTCGAGGACGTATCTTCTTTGTAGAGTCGCAAAGAGCGCAGGAGGCGGTGATTGTGCGTACCAAGATTCAGCGATGGGGGCATAGCCTTGCGGTACGGATTCCCAAGCCCTTTGCGGAAGAAGTTCGGCTCGAGGAGCACGCTGAGGTGGATCTGGCGGTCGTGAATGGGAAAATCACTTTGACTCCAGCCACCAGACGGCCGAAGCGCCTTGCGGATCTCCTGGCTCGCGTTACGAAACGCAACCTCCACCGCGAGGTCGATACGGGAGTTCCTGTGGGGCGAGAGATTTGGTAGGTGCTGGCGCCTATGTGCCCGAGCGTGGTGATGTCATTTGGCTCACCTTCACACCACACGTCGGCCACGAGCAGGCGGGGCGCCGTCCCGCCGTAGTCCTTTCACCAACGACGTACAACGGCAAAGTCGGTCTCGCGCTGGTCTGTCCTGTCACAAGCCAAGTCAAAGGGTATCCGTTCGAGGTGACGATCCCTGGCGGCCTTCCCGTCGCGGGGGTCGTGCTGTCCGATCAAATCAAGAGTCTCGACTGGCGGCGACGGCGCGCAGAACGAATCTGCGCGTTACCCGCGCTGACGGTGACTGAGATTCTCCAGACGCTGGGCGCACTATTGGCCTGATCATCATGCCATCATATTACCCGCGCCGCCCTTTAGGTGGTCACGGGCCGGACTGGGGCACGGGCACGAGCGACGCCGCCAGTTCGTCAACCCGCTGCAGCTCCCGCAGCGACGTCAGCAGCGACAGCGCGCGCTCAGCTTGGTCCCCGGGTAACGCCCGGCGTGCGCAATCGCGGAACTTCTCATGCAACTCCGCGCGCCGCAACGGATTCTGCGGCGCGCCCCGCGGAGAGTCGACGCGCCGCTCCAAGACCGATCCGGTTCGAAGGTGCAGTCTTACCACGACGTACCCTTCCTCGATCGCATTGAACTCCACGTGGATGGCTGCGTTTTCGGCCGGGTGCACAGCTCGAAGTAACGCCTGCGCCTCGGGTCGCCTCACCATCTCGTCGGTAAACGTATCCAGCGCCACCCGCCGGTCCAGGATTGCCGCAGCCACGACGTACGGCAGGCTGAACTTTCCCTCCAGCCCTGTCTGCGGCTGGGCTCGGGTAACGGCGGCCAAGCCCCCGGGCGGGACGATCACGTCGACAGATTCCACGTCGCTCGCCGCAATCTCGTGGTGCCGAACGAGCTCGAGGACGCCGTCCGCGGCTCGATGGGTCGCGTAGCAACAGGGGTAGCGCTTCACATTCATCCCGGGCGAGACTACATCGAACGGGTTTCCGAGGGCTTCGTGAACCCGCTCGATCCGCGCTTCCCCGTACGAAAAGATGGCAAAGTACCCGAGCGGCGCCTCGAGAATCGCCGGGTCGCCGGTCATGCCCTTCTGCGCCAGCCGCGCCGCAAGGACGCCGCAACGGGCCGCGTGTCCCGGATGGAACGGCTTCGTCATCGTCCCGAAGTTCTGCCGGCTGCCGGACGCCTCAGAAGCCGCGATAGCGAGCGCATGCCGGAGCTTCTCCGGCTCCAGCCGGAGTAGCTTGCCGGCCGCGACCGCGGCGCCAAGCGTGCCAAGCGTCGACGTCGCGTGCCATCCGGTTCGGTAGTGCGCGAACCCCATTGCTCGGCCCAGTTTGGCCATAACCTCGACGCCTGCGACGTACGCCTCGATCAGGCTGCGGCCGGTCGCATCCGTTCCCTGAGCCGCGGCGAACGCGGCGGGGAAGACGACCACGCTGGAGTGCGCAATCGCCGATTGATTGACGTCGTCGTAGTCGAGTGCGTGGCCACTCACGCCGTTGACAAGCGCGGCACCCTCCATGGACGTGCGCAGCCGCCCGCCGAGCCGGTCCGCAATCGGCCGCGCGCCGTCCTCGGCCAGCGTCTCGGCGACGATCCGCGTCACCGGCTCTGAGGCCCCGGCCAGAATGGCCGCGACTGTGTCGATGATCGCGGACGTGGCCGCATCCATCAAAACCCCTGCGCCGTCGACGGACATCCGCGCCACCCAGTTTGCCACGTCCTGCGTTAGTCCCATCGGATTCCTCCAGATTGGCTGCTGTGTCCGGCCGCACCTACCAGTGCCCTCCAACTTGATTGAAAGGTAGACGAGTCATGCCCAGGGAAGAAATGTTGCCTGAATAGGCGCCCGCCATCGGGTGACCAATAGCCATGATGCTTCACTCGGCGTGCTGGATCGCCTCAAGAAGACGCCCCTCGAATACTGCAGGATGCTTTATGTTGACACGGCAATGTTCGGGTCGCCACACGGCGTCGAGTGCGTGGTGCGATTCTTCGGAAACGACCACGTTCTCTTCGGGACCGACGCGCCGTTCGATACCAAAGGCGGTTCTCATTTCAGTCCCGCCACGATTTCCGATGTCGAGAACGCGGCACCGGACGCGGTTGCGCGAGCTGCGATTTTCCAAGGCAACGCGCGCAAGATTCTCAGGATCCTCGCCCGATCTGCTGGTGATAGTTCAGGTTAGAGTGACCCGGAGACGAAGTACCCCACGGGGATCCCCCTCCCCGACCAGCACGTTTGCTTACTTAAGAACCGGCGTGAGCCTTCCACGGCCGGCCCGCCGACGATCTCCGGACGATTCGTGCTCGGCTGTGGGCGAGGCGAATGGCGCGAGGAGCACAGTTAACATGCGCATCAGGACCGCAGACCGCGCAGGCGGGCGGTCAATTCGGCATCGATCGTCCACGTCTTCGGATCGACGGCAACCTTATAGACATCTCGGGCTCGGTCGACGCTTACCCTTCCCTGCCGCACATCTCCAAGAACCGATGTGGGATCTCGCTCGTCCGGCGCGCCGAACCCGCCGCCCCCACAGGTAATAAAGCTCACCACATCGCCGGCCTGTACCTGAAACGTCGTCTTTGATCGCAGCCGGCGAGACCTATTGGCGGAGTGCACCCAATACTCCGCCCGGCGACCTGCCCGACCTCCCTGAAGCCCCCACGGTCCTTCTCGGTCCCGATCCGCCAGGATCGTGAAGGACGCCTCATGGTCGGGGAACAGGTAGTCACGACGGAGCCCCAAGCCTCCCCGCTGGCGTCCCGGCCCCTCGGAATCGGACACCAACTCGTAGCGGGCTATCCGTACAGGATAGTTGAGCTCGATCTCTTCCACCGGCGCATTCTCTGTGTTCTGCCCGTGGGTCTGCACCGCATCAGGGCCGTCCGTGTCTCGCCGGGCGCCGTAGCCGCCTGCAAGCGCCTCGTAGAAACAGTAGTAGTCAGATGTGTGTGGGTCGATCCCACCAAACCCAGCCTGGCACATCATCGCCTTGGTCCCGGCGATAGCCCGGTCTCCCATGATGGGAGCGAGCGCCCTGAAGATGACATCGACCAGCCGCGTCTGCGTTTCCCACCCGCCGACAACCGGCGCCGGCGGAAGGCAGTTCGTCACCGTCCCTGCCGGCGCCTCGACGCGGACACACGTGTAGAAACCGTGATTGACGGGGATATCTTGGTCCACAAGGCACTTCGCCGCGTACGCACACGCCGAAAACGTCTGAGCGAAGGTGGAGTTGACCGGAGCGCGCCGTTGCGGCGCCGACCCGTCGAGATTGAACACCACGGTACCATCAGCGACGGTCACCGAAACAGACAGCTGCACCGGATCATCGGTGAAGCCGTCGTTGTCAATGAACCCGTCCGCGGCGTAGGATCCGGCCGGTAACTGCGCAAGCTCGAGCATGGTACGCCGTCGCGTGTACTCGATCAAAAGGTCGATGTTCTCGTTGACGTCGCGCAATCCAAACCGGCTGTACATTTCACCGAGCCGCCGCTCGCCCGTCACGTTTGCCGCAACCTGCGCTCGCAGATCCCCTTCTGTCTCCCGCTTGCTCCGGATCTGCGCGAGAATCAGGCGAAATACGTCCGGCACGATTGTGCCCTGGGAGACGAGCCTGACCGGCGGTACGATGACGCCCTCTTGGAAGACCTCGCGAAAGGCTCCGATGCTGGCCGGGGCCCCGCCGCCGACATCGGAGTGGTGCGCCAGATTTGCAAGGTAGCCGATCAACTCCCCGCGGACGAACGCCGGCATGATCATCGTGATGTCGTTAAGGTGCACGCCACCGCAATACGGATCGTTGGCGACGATCACGTCCCCCTGCCGCAGCCGTCCGGGACCGTAATCGGCGATTGCCCGCGGCACCAGCTGCACAAACGATCCCAGATGCACGGGTTGGGTGAACGCCTGGGCGGTAACCCGCAAATTACGATCGAAGAACGCGCAGGAAAAATCGTGCCGCGTCCGGATGTTCGTCGAATAGGCGCTCCGCTTGAGGGCGGTCGCCATCTCCTCGGTGACGCTCGTTAAGGCGTTGCGAATCACCTCGAATTGCACGGGGTCCGCTCCCCGAGCCAGTCCCCGGATCATATCACCGTCGCGCATACCGCTCCTCATCGGTTGTTCGATGGTTGTTCGATCCCGCTCACTCTAGGCCGTCCGGCGCATTGCATGGTCGACGGCCTTCGCCGCCTTCGCCACGTCAGCGTCGTCGATCAGACGGTGGGTGACAAAACGTGCGTGTCGCGGCGAGCGCACAAGCGCCAGCACCCCTTGCTCGGCGAGCCGGGCCACAAACGCTGCGGCCGCCACGGCTCCGGTCAACTCGATCAGCACGATGTTCGTTTGGACGGTCGTGAGGTCCACGGCGAGCCCAGGGACTTCCGAGATGTGTGTCGCGAGCGACGCCGCTCTATTGTTGTCGTCCGCCAGGCGGTCGGCCATCGTGGTCAATCCAACGAGCGCAGCCGCCGCCGCGATCCCGGCCTTATGGAGGCTTGTCGCGCCGAGACGCTCGGCTGCTCCTCGCGCACGATCGATGATGCGCCGCGGACCGCAGAGCAAAGCCCCTTCCGGCGCGCTCAGCCCCTTGTTGAGGCTGACGGAGACGGTATCGACGGCCTCGGCGAGGCGGCTCACGGATACGCTGAGCGCGGCGGCCGCGTTGAAAATCCGAGCTCCGTCAAGGTGCACGGCCGCTCCGTGTCGGTGGGCGACCTCGGCGATGGCCATCATCTGAGCTCGAGTGAGGACGGTGCCGCCGGCGTTATTATGAGAGTTCTCCAGGCACACGAGGCTCGAGCGCGGTGTCCGCCCGAAGCGAGGCGCCGCAATGGCATCCGCAACGTCCTCCGGTGTGGGAACGCCGCGGATCCCGCTGAGCAGGCGCGGGAACACCCCGCCGGGATGTGCCAGGCTCCAGCCCTCCGACCATACCATGTGCATCGTCGACTCGAGCACGACCTGGTCGCCCGGCTCGGTGGTGGCCATCAGCGCCAGCAGGTTCGCCATGCTGCACGTCGGAACAAAGAGCGCGGCCTCCTTGCCGAACAGGTGCGCACCGACTTCAACCAACTCACCGACGAATGGGTCCTCCCCAAACGGCTGCGCCCGTGTGGCCGCCCGCCGCATCGCCTCCCACATCGCTTCTGTGGGCGTGGTTACCACGTCGCTCCGGAGATCGATCACGCTGTGATCAGGCGCGGCGCCGCCGCGGTTCACACCACCGTGAGCCGTCACGCGATCCGTCCGTCGCGGCGCCACCGCTCGCGCAGTTCGGCGGTCGCCGCGGTGTCCACTTCACGCGTATTAGGATCAATCACAACGCCGTAGGCCTCGCGCGCGTGTCCGATCGTGATCTTCTCATCCAGAACGTCCCGCCGTACGCGATCCGGATCACGTTCGAGCGGGTTGCCCCATCCGCCGCCGCCGGCCATGACATGCCGCAACACTTCACCCTGCCGGATCTTCCCCATCGTCAGCGTCGGCAGCACGTGCTGTCCGGTGCCGGGATTGAGGATATTCCAGGACGGGCTGCCGCTCCGGCCTCCCCAAAGACCGTATGGGGGGAACCGCCGCTTGTCGGACCGGATCTGCAGCACCGCTTCCTGCGCCAAACACCGTACGTCGCGGATCTGTCCCAGGGCTCCCCGATATTTCCCGGGACCGCCCGAGTCCGGAATGAGCCCGTACCGCTCGATGCGCACCGGCAATTCACGCTCGGCGATCTCGATCGGGGTGTTCGCGATGTTTGAAGCCGGATGCGGCACGCCCTCCCGTCCGTCCCCCCGCGGACTCCCGCCGCGCGCCCCGGCGATGAGGTCAACGTACACGAAAGGCGCGCCCTGCACATCGTAACCGCCGAAACTGATGATGGTGTTACCGCCCTCCCCGTCGGCCGGAACCCGCTCGGGCACGGCCTGCGCAAGTGCTCCCAGCACCGCCTCCATGATACGGAAGCCGGTGATGCCGCGGGCTCCGCACGCTGCGGGGAACAGCGGATGCACCACGCTGCCGGCCGGCGCCCGCACATCGATCGGCCGAAAGTACCCGCCACAGTTCGGAATCGTGGGGTCCATGAGTAGTCTGAGTCCCCCGTACACGGCCGACTCGCTGAACGGCAGCGGGGAGTTGATCCCGGCCTTGACCTGTGGAGACGTCCCGGTGAAGTCCACTGTCAGAGAATCGCCGGCGACGTGCACGGCGACGCGAATATTGACGGGGCCTGTCTCGATGGAATCGCCGTCGATATGGGTCTCGAACTCGTATGCGCCGTCGGGGATGGCGTTGATCTCTTCGCGCGCCAGGCGCTCGCTCACATCCAGGAGATGGTCGGTGTAGCGCCGCAGCGTCGCCGGAGTGTGGCGCGCTGCCAGCCGCATGAATTCCCGTTCCCCGGTCCGCACCGCGGCGATCTCCGCGCGCAGGTCGCCCAAGACCTTCCCGGGGACGCGCACGTTCTTCTCAAGGATGGCGAAGATCGCCTCGTTCGCGACGCCCTCATCGAACAGCTTGAGGGTCGGGATGCGAAGGCCTTCCTGAAAGATCTCGGTCGCCGCCGTGGAGTTGCTCCCCGGGACCAGGCCTCCAACGTCTGTGTGATGGGCGAGGGCGCACGCGAATGCCTCCAGTGCGCCGCCCACAAATACCGGCTTGATGATGTAGATATCCGGCAGGTGGATGCCACCGGAGCCGTACGGGTCGTTCAGGATGTAGACGTCGCCAGGCCGCACGCGTGGTCCGTAGGCCTCAAGAATGTGCCGCACTGCGGACGGGAAGGACCCGAGGTGGAGGACGATGGTGAGTCCCTGAGCGATCACCTCGCCGCGGCGATCGCAGAGTGCGGTGGAATAGTCCAGCGCATCCTTCACCACGCCGGAATAGGCGGTCCGCATGACGGTCAGCGCCATCTCGTCAACGATCGCAGCCAACCCATTTTGGATCACTTCAAGCGTGATCGGGTCGATCCCGGATTGCGGCATTCCGCCCTCGCTTCCTCGCGCAATACCGTGGCTTACCGGCGCTATGAGCTCATGTGCGCCGCAACACGGTGCCGCCGCGCCGGCCGGTCGCAGATCCCTGCGCAACGGTTACACACCCGTTGACGACGACATGGGACATACCCGCCGCCGGCCGGTTGGGGTCCTCCAGGGTGCCCCGTTCCTCGAACCGACCGGGATCGAAGGCGACCACGTCCGCCCACGCGCCCTCGCACAGGACGCCCCGCCCCTGCAACCGCAGCCTTTCCGCCGGCAGTGCCGTGAGCTTGTGCACCGCCTCTTCGAGCGTAAACCGCGCGTCCTCGCGGACGAATCGCCGGAAGAACCAGCCGACCCACGTAAACGCGCCGAGAAAGGTCGAGCCGGCAAGCGGTCCGTCCAGCGCGAGCGCCGTGGCATCGGAGCCGATCGCGCAGTGCGGATGCTCGTAGGTCGTCCGGAGGTCGCCCTCGTCGTACGCATGACACAGGCAGAGCGGGCGGTGTAGATCGTCGATCTCGGCCAACAACACGTCGTAAATGGCGTCCCACGGATCCCGCGCCCCTGTGGCCAGTTCCTGAAAACTGCGCCCGACAAGCTCCGGGCGCCGGTCGCTTCGAAACAGCGTGACGCGATCCCAACCGCCGAGCCCGAAGCTCGAGATGATGCTCCCGTACTGCTTCATGCGCGCCCGTGCCGCCGGATCGCGCAGTCGCGCGGCGATCTCCGCGGTGTCTCCCGCAAGCGCCCACGGCGGCAGGCACGCGCTGAGGTTCGTGATCCCGTGTAGACGCGTGTGCGCGTCGAACGCGGCATCGACGCCCCTCGCCCGCGCCTGATCGACCAACGCCACCGCCTGCGCCGCGAGATCGCTTCCGCGCACCCGCCGGGGAATAATGTGCGAAATCTGGAGTCGGACGCCAGCGTGTTCCGCCGTGCGAATCGCTTCCTCGATTGCGGCGAGCGCAGACACGTCCCGATTGCGCGTGTGCGTCGCATAGAGGCCACCGCCCTCGGCCGCCACCCGGCACAATGCCGTGATCTCGGCCTCGCCGCACGCGCGTTCCGTCGCATATTCCAGGCCGGTCGAGTATCCAAACGCGCCCGCCAGGAGCCCCGACTCGAGCAGCTTGGCCATCTCGGAGAGCTCCCGCGCCGTGGCCGGGCGATCGGCCAAGCCGACGACCGCGAGGCGCAGGTTCCCGTTGGGCACGAGCGCGGCAACGTTGACCGCGGGCTGGACTTCCTCGAGCCGCGCCAGGTATTCACGAAATGTACGCCAGGTGATCGGGACGTCCGGGGTGTAGCCGTAGATGTTGCCGCGGCACAATTCGATGGCGCTCATGGGTGCGCACCCATGCCCGCAGTTGCCGATCACCTCCGTCGTCACGCCTTGACTGATCGAGCTCTGCGCGCGGGGATCGACGAGCAGGGTGAAGTCGGAATGACTGTGGATATCGATGAATCCCGGGGCGACGACGAGGCCGTCGGCATCCAGGATCTGAGCGGCACCGGCCGTTGACAGATCGCCCACCTCGGCAATCATGCCGCCGGCGACGCCGACGTCGGCGCGAACGCGTGGCCGGCCGGTTCCATCAACGACCGTGCCGCCGCGAATGATGAGATCCATCACGCGCGAGATGGCTCCGCACCGTCCTCTGACAGTGCATCCCCGTTGTCGCGATCGTCGTCAACGTCGATCACGATGCTGTGGGAATCGTGGAGCCAAGCCGTGCATCGGGGCGGGACAACAACGGTCGCATCGTATTCCTCGACAATCAGCGGCCCGCACCGAGGCGTCGCTCCGAGATCGCCGCGGGCGAGGACCGGTGTCGCGACGGTTCCGAAGCGAGGCCCAAAGTGCGCGGCCCGCTCAGCACTCGCACCGGCGGCACGAGCGCGGGCCACGCGGAGCTGCGGAGCCGGCCGTCCCGCGACCCGCGCCACCAGCCGGAGGTTAACCAGGTCGACCGGCTCGTTGACGGCGCGATGGCCGTACACGCGCTCGTGTTCGGCGCCGAATCGCTCGGCGAGCGCGGCGACGTCCTTACCGGTGAGCCGGCCAGGCCCCACCGGAATAGTGAGCTCATAGGCCTGGCCGGCATACCGAATGTCCGCGAATCGCTGAAACGTCGCGTCCTCCTCCGCACCCCCCTCGGCCGCCAGCGTCTCCATTGCCTCCGCCAGCAGATGGCCGTAGACGCCGTTTATTGCGCCGGCCCCAAGAGACGCGAGCGGCTCAAACACGGTGCGGACAAAGTAGTACTCCGGCTGGGCCTGCAGCAGGCCGCGGGCCGAGAACAGACCGGGCATAGGGGGCACGATCACCCGCCGAATGTGAAGCGCCCGAGCGATCTCGGCGGCGTGAATCGGCCCGCCGCCGCCAAACGCAAGGAGTGCGAAATCCCGCGGATCCCGGCCGCGATACGTCGAGACCGCCTTAATGGCGCGGATCATGTTCACGTTGGCGATCGTATGGGCGCCGTAGGCGACCTGCAGCAACCCCATGCCGAGCGGCCGCGCAATTCGCTCCTGGAGTGCGGCCCTGGCCAGGGGAGCCTGCAACGTGACGGCCCCGCCCGCCAGTTGGCCCGGGTTGCAATAGCCCAGCACGACGTTTGCGTCGGTCACGGTCGCATCGGGCCCGCCCATGCCATAGCATGCAGGCCCCGGGGAGGCGCCGGCGCTGCGCGGTCCGACCTTGAGGGCACCGCCGCGGTCCACCCAGACAACGCTGCCTCCGCCGGCCCCGACCTCGGCGATGTCGATCACCGGCAGTTTCAGCGCGTAGCCGCCGCCGCGGACCAGCGGGCTGGCGAGCGAGATGCTCGATCCTACTTCATACTCGGTCGTGCGGCTGATCTCGCCCTCCTCGATCAACGAGGCCTTGGCCGTCGTCCCACCCATATCGAACGTAATGAGGTTGCGTAGTCCCAATTGTCGTCCCAATTCGAACCCGGCGATGACGCCGGCCGCCGGTCCGGACTCGACGACGGAGGCGGCCCGCTTGAGCGTGGCCCGGGCGGACATGATCCCTCCGTGCGACTGCATCACTCTCAGTGGGGCTCCGATGCCTCCGGCGCGGAGTCGCGCGACGAGCGTCCGGAGGTATGCTTCGATGATGGGCGCCACGTAGGCATTGACCACCGTGGTACTGGTGCGCTCGTATTCGCGGATCTCCGGGAGGATCTCCGCCGACAACGATACGTGGACACCCTCGAGCCCGTCCCGAACGATGCGGGCTACCCGCTGCTCGTGCGATGGGTTCGCGTAGGAGTGCAGCAGGCTTACGGCCACGGATTGGATCTCTTCGTTGCGGAGTCGTGCGACGATCTTCCCGACGTCGCCGTCGTCGAGCGGGATGATGATTTCTCCGCGGGCTCCCACCCGTTCGCGCAGCTCGAATCGACGCGCGCGGTCAACCATTGGCGGAGGCGGCTCAAAGAAAAGATCGTACAGCTGTGGCGTCCGCAGCCGCCGCAGCTCCAAGACGTCCCTGAACCCCTCGGTGGTCACCAGCGCGGTCCGCGCTCCCGTTCGTTCCAGGATGGCGTTGGTCGCCACCGTGGTACCGTGGATCACATCCGCAATCGCGTCGCCGCCTGCTCCGAACTGCGCCAACAGATGCTGAATCCCCTCGGCCACACCGCGCCCGTAGTCGACCACGGTCGATGGGACCTTGCGCACGCTGCAGATACCATCGCGGTCGATCGCGATGATGTCCGTGAACGTGCCGCCGATATCCGCGCCCACCCGGTAGCGGCGGTCGGTCCAAGCGGTCAACGGGGCTCCCTCCGGCAGCGTCTCGGGCGTTGTCCCCGCCCGGTCAAGGCGACGTTGACCACGGCCGCCGACGCGGGCTCGCGGCGTGCTGCCATCCCGGTTAGTCGGGCGCGGCCGGGATGACGGGCAGGATGAGATGCGACGGACGCCGCGTATCGTGGAACACGGTCTGGCGTGCACACTGCCACTCGATGCCCCTCCCGGCCAACTGGCCGGAATTGAGGTTGCGGTCGAACCGAGGAAAGTTGCTGCTGGACACCTCCAGGCGAATGCGGTGCCCTGCTCGGAACACGTTGCTCGTCTCCCAGAGCGAGATGCCGTACCGATACACGGCGCCGGGCTGAATTGGCGTCGGATGCACGAGCGAGTCCCGGAAACACGCCCGCGTAATCCCCTCGCAGATGTGAATGGCCTTCCCGTTGGGATGGACGTCGATAAGCGTCGCGGTGAAATCCGTATCCACCGCCATCGATGACGCGAAGAGAACGAGGGAGACCGGCCCGGTTATCTCAACATCCTGCTCCAGCACCGGCCCCGTGTACACGAGCACGTCGTGGCGCCGTTCGATCGGGCGCCGGTCCTTCGGCCCGCTGTGCTCGAAAAACATGGTCTGCCCGCCGAGCGTCGGCACGGGGTCTCCGGGATCGTACACGAACGTATCCGGCGACCCCTGACCGGGCGGCGTAGGACGCAGCGCGCCGTCGCCATGCAAGGAATTTGCTCGCCCCCCGCTGTGGAGGTAGTAGGACGTGAACTGCGTCCGCGCCAGCGGCCATTCGTGTTCGTCGCGCCAGGCGTTGCGACCCATGACGAAGAGCCGGATCGCTCCCTGGGAATCGATCCCGGTGTCGATTCCCCTCAGCCGGCAATCGTACCATCGCAGGTGCTCGGCCGGGATGTCCACGGCCGAACCCGCGCCGAAGTCCACGTCGCCGAACGCCACGGCGCTGCCGATGGCCTGGTGGGTCCACGGCCCGACGAGCATTTTTGTCAGCGCTTGTGCCGGCGGACGCGCGTCGCGCCTCCACCCGACGAAGACCTTGAACATCTCGTGGACGAGATTGTCGTACCAACCGGTGATCATGTAGGCCGGCACCTCGATGTCGGCGTACCTGCCCTTCATGGAATAGGAGCGCCAATACTCGTCAAAGGTTGGATGGCTCAGGAAGTGTCGAAAGGGCCCGCACTCGACCACGTCGTCCAGCGCGTCGCTGACGGGGAGTCGACGGTAGATCGCCTCAAGATCCATTGCTGGATAACTCGTAGGGCGCATCACCCGGTCGCCGATCCGGGCGAAGTGGATTGCATTTTGCAGCTGCAGTACGCCGTCGCAGTAGATGTGTCCGAAATTGTCCTCCTGGTTGGCAATCGGCACTAGGGCCTTGAGATGGGGACTGCGCAGCGGCGCCGGGAGGATCTGCGTAAACCCCACGTAGGAAATGCCGAATGTCCCGATCCTGCCGTTGCACCATGGCTGCGCGCCGACCCATTGGTGGGTATCGTATCCATCCGCAGCTTCGCATACGTAGGGGATCCACTCCCCACCCGACGCGTAGCGCCCGCGGCAATCGGCAAGAACAACCGCGTATCCGTGTTCGGCAAAATGCAGGGCCCACTCCACGTACCGTGGTTGCTGCTTGTCATAGATTGTCCGGCACAGCAACGCCGGAAGCGGCGTGTCGCCACGGGGACGATAGAGGTCCGCCGCGAGGCGCGCGCCATCCCGCATCGGTATCTGCAGGTCCAACTGGATTCTCATGCTGCCGCTCTCCGCCACCGCGGCTGCCTCCCCGACCGCGCTACTGGAACCGCCGGCCGATGCGGAAGAAGTCGCCGGTCCCGGTGTCGTTGTGTTCAAGGGTATCGGCGATGACGTCGCCGATGGCGCCCCCGAACTTGAAGCCGTGCCCACTCCCGCCGCCGGCGACGAGGATCGATCGCGACCCGGGGGCCCAGTCGATGATGAAGTGACGATCGGGGGTGTCCTCATACAGGCAGGCGCGGCTTCCGACCACCGCGCCACGGGCGAGCTCGGGGATCCTGGCAGCGACGAAATCCCTCACCGCCTCCACGAAGACCGGGCTCACGGGCCTGGCGTCGTCAGGATCCACGGTGTCCCCGCGCAGATCGTTGGCGATTTTCATCCAGCCTTCGCGCTGCAGGGGGTGACCGTACCACCCATCCACCTCCGGGTTGACGCTCCACACCGGGAGCGCGCAGGCGGCCAGCCAGTCGGGGTCTTTGGGCTCTATAAACACCATCTCCTGACGCGTGGGACGAATATGCCGCGCCAGCCCCGGGACCAGCCTGCCGATCCACACCCCGGCCGCAACGACAACACGATCAAACGCATGGGCGCGACCGTCAACCCGCACATACGCCGCCCCTGCACCATCGGATACGTCCGTGACGGGCGTCTCCTCGCGGACCGCGACCCCGCCGTCCCGGGCCAGCCGAAGCAACCCGACCACGGCCGCGCCGCTGGCTAGATAACCGCCCCAGGGATCGTACAGGCAGACGTCGCTTTCCTGGTAGGCAAACTGGGGGTGCCGCGCACGTGCGTCCTCGATCGAAAGAATCTCGATATCGGGATCCCGCGCGCGGAGAAACTGCCAGCTGTCATGGATACGAAATCCGGGACGGAAGCTCTGTTCGATCTGCAGCTGTCCCGTGCGAACGTAGATGCGTTCGGGCAGCCGGCGGTCCCACTCCCGCCACTTGACCGCCGCCCGCTCCACGAGGTCCACGTACACGGCGTTGTGCCCGTACAGGCGGCGGATCGTCTTCGAGGTGTCGGTTGAACTGGCCCGTTCATACGGCACGCGTCCCTGCTCGAATACCGTGACCGCATGGCCGCGCTCCCGGAGCGCGAGCGCGGCAGCGAGGCCAAAAATGCCGGCCCCGACGACGGCAATATTCACGGCGCCTCCGCCGTCCGCATCGGCGCGTCCCGCTACGACGGAATGATCGGCAGCACGACGTGGGACGGGTGCGCGCGATCGAGGTAGACGGCGTTGTGTGCGACCACGCTCCACGTGTGCCGCCCCACAGGCTCGCCCGTGTTCGGATTCACGTCGAATCGCGGAAAGTTACTGCTGGACACGTCGAGCCGGATCCGGTGTCGCGCCTGGAACAGGTTGCTGGTCGGCGGCAGTGCGATGGTTACGCGCGACACGTCTCCCGGGGTCAACAATTCCTCGCGCTCCCAGCCCTTCCGATACCGCGTCCGGATGATCGAGTCCACGAGGTTCAGGTGGTAGCCTTCGGGGTAATCCGCGGTCGGCGGGTACACATCGATCAGCTTGGCCGTGAAATCCGTGTCAACTGCCGACGAGGAGATCCAGAGGTGGACGACGGTTGGCCCGGTAACCTCAATCCCGGCGGCGAGCGGGGGCGTTTGAAATACCAGGACGTCGGGCCGCTCGGCGAGTGCCGGATACGGGTAGCGGGCGGCGACGAGTCCCGGCCGTTCCTGCTGGTGCGCGCCCCCAAGCGGCACGACGCTTCGCATCCGTGCGCGCGGCGTGATGTACGCGCGGTTCATCCCCTCGCCGGGGTGGACCATCTCAAAGAAGCCGGTGACGGCTCCGGCGATCGTGGGCACCGGGTGTCTCGGGTCGTGAAGAAAGCGCGCCGGCGGGTCGTCCGCGGTCGGCGCGTCGGGACTGAGACCTCCGCCACCCCGTAAGTAGTACGGCGTGTACCGCGTGCGGGCGAGCGGCCACCCGCGCTCGGTCCGCCACTGCCCCCCGTGGTAGAGGTGCCCCTCGGCCGTCTTCCGCCCATCCCCCCCGCCCATGACGAAAATGCGCACTGCGGGATCATCCTCGACGCCGTTTGGCGTGTCCTTGAGCCACCGGTCGAACCACCGGAGCCGCTCCCGGTTGTATGCGTCATCACCCCAGAGGGCGCTCGCGCCAAATTCCACGTCGCCGGAGACGCTCTCCCCGGCGCCACGCATGGAATAGTGGGTCCAGGGGCCGATGATGAGCCGTTGCGGAGACGTGTTCTTGCTCGCCATCGCGGCGAAATAGCCGGTCATGGCGCCTGCAAACGGGTCGTACCACCCGCCGCTATAGACGCCCGGAACGTCCGCGTGGCGGTCGAAGTAGCGCTCCTGGTCGCAACTTTCCTGTTGCCAGAACTCATCGTACGCTCCGCGATAATAGTAGTTGAAGAAGGTCTGCTCGAGATTCGGCACCCAGCGGAGGGGGGTGTGACCGGGCTTGAGTGGCAATCGCGCCAACCACTCGCGCAGCTGCTCCATCGCCATTTCGATCGCCCGTCGCCCGACGGGATCGTCCCGAATCTCCTGGGCGTCGTGCGCATGCAAGAATTGGGCGCCAAACATGTGCAGCGCCATCGCGCCCCCTTCACGGCACTCGTGCGCGTACGCGTTCGTCGGTCCGACGTCGGGCCAGATCGCGGTCAAATGCGGAGGACGATGCAGCGCCATGACCTGCTGCACGATCGCCCCGTGGGAGCTTCCCACAGTGCCGATCCGGCCGTTCGACCAAGGCTGCGCCGCGATCCACTCAACCGTGTCATAGCCGTCCAGCCCTTCCCGCGGGTTCACCACATGGAAGTACTGACCCGTACCCTCGGAATGGTGGCGACCGCGCAGGTCCTGGATCACCACGGCATAGCCGTGCCGGGCAAAAAACTCGCCCACGGGCTCGACCCACATCCAGGGCGCGTTTTTATCGTATGACGTGCGTCCCAGAATCGTCGGGAACGCACCGGGCAGTGGGGCGCCGCCGGACGCCGGGAAGTAAATATCGGTGGCGAGGCGCACGCCGTCCCGCATCGGCACCATGACGTCCTTGGCGATGACGATCCCACGCGTTGCATCCGCGTGCACGGCTCCCCCCTTCCGTCAAGCGGTCCGGCGAGGCTCAGCAGGCCGTTCCGTGCCGCCTACCGCCAGGTGCAGATTTCCGAACGCGTCAATTCGGCCGCGGGACCCTGGGTGGATCACGGTCGTGGAGTCGAACTCTTCAACGACGGCGGGACCGTTCACGACCGTTTCCGGGGCCATGCGGTAGCGATCGTAAATGGGACAATCAACGTATCCGCCGCACTCGGCAAAGTACACGGGCCGCCCCGACGTCGGGGTGGTCTCCAACCCCCGGGCCCGCACCATCCGTCCCCCGGCGGGCGGCTTGACGATGGCGCCAACGGCGGTGACCCGAAGGTTTACGAGCTCGACGGGCTCCGACGGCGCGCTGTACCCATAGGCTCGGCCATGCTCGTCGTGAAAGCGTTCCACGAGCCTAGCGCACACGTCCGGACTCAGCCTCCCAGGCGGCACCGCTATCGTGAGCTCGTATCCCTGTCCGACGTACCGCATATCCATCTGCCGTACGAGCGATATGTCGGCGGGGTCGCTGCCCTCCCGCCGCAACGCCTCCCGCCCCTCTGCCTCCAGCCCTTGGAACGCCCGCTCCGTCACGAGGAGGTCCACGCGGTCAATGCGCTGGATCATCGTCGCCGAGTATTCGTGCCTCAGGTCGCTGACGAGAAGGCCCATCGCCGACGCCGTGCCCGGGCTCATCGGAATCAGCGCGGTGCGGATCTGCGTTTCCGCGATCAGGCGATTCGCGTGCACGGGACCCGCCCCGCCGAACGCCACCAGCGCAAACTCGCGGGGATCGTACCCCCGCTGCACCGACACGAGGCGCAGGGCGTTGACCATCGTCGCATTCGCAATTTCGACGATCCCGTGGGCAGCCGCGACCACATCGAGTCCAAGGCGATTCGCACACTTCTCCTGAATCGCCCAGCGGGCGCGTTCGACGTTCAATCGCAGCTCCCCACCAAGGAAGTAGTCCGGGTTGAGACGGCCGAGCACAAGGTTCGCGTCCGTGATCGTCGGTTCGGTCCCGCCGCGATCGTAGCAGGCGGGTCCCGGGTCGGCCCCCGCGCTGACCGGGCCAACCCGCAATCCCCCGCCCGAATCGACCCACGCGATCGAACCGCCGCCGGCGCCGATCTCGACCAAATCGATGACCGGCGTGCGGATGGGGTACCCGCTCCCGCGGTGGCTGCCGACGCCGGGCTGGGCCGCCGCGCCCACCTCGTAGTCCTTCGTCACGCGCGGCCGGCCGTCCAGGACCAGGCCCGCTTTCGTGGTCGTGCCGCCCATGTCGAAGGAAATGACGTCGCGGTACCCGAGGACGCCGCCGAGATGGGCCGCCGCGATGACGCCGGCGGCCGGCCCGGACTCGACCATAAAGACCGGTCGTTCGCGCGCCGCGGCGAATGAGAACACGCCGCCGTTACTCTGCATCACGAGAAGCTCCGCGGATACCCCGGTCGCCCGCAGACGGTCCTCGATGTGCTGCAGATACCGGGCGACGATCGGTTGAATCGACGCGTTGATCACCGTCGTGCTGGCCCGGAAGTACTCGCGGAACTCTGGCGCCACGTCGGACGACAAGGACACCACCGCCCCCGGCAGGGCCGCCCGCAAGATCTGGCCGGCGATCTGCTCGTGCGCCGGGTTCGCATACGCGTGCAGCAGGCACACCGCCACGGCCTCGATTCGCTCCTGGGCCAGCGACTCGGCGACGCGTCGCACAGCGTCATGGTCCAGCGGCGTGAGGACACGGCCTCGTGCATCGAGACGCTCCGGCACCCCGTAACACCGCTCCCGGGGCACCAGCGGGCGCGGCTTCTCAAAACGCAGATCGTACAGTGATGGGCGTACCTGGCGCGCGATTTCGAGCATGTCACGAAACCCGTCTGTCGTCACGAACGCCGTCCGCGCAACCTTGCCCTCGATGATGGCGTTGGTGGCGACGGTCGTGGCGTGCACCACGTACCGCACGCCGGCCGGGTCCGTCCCGGCTCCGCGCAGCACACGCTCGACGCCTTCCAAAAACCCGACCGATGGATCGTGCGGCGTCGTGAGCACCTTGTCGATATGAACCTGCCCCGACTCCGCGTCGACGAGAATGATGTCGGTGAACGTGCCCCCGATGTCAACCCCCAGCCGGTACGTTCCTGACACCGTTACGCCCCCGTCGCCTGCCGCGACCGCGCCTCGGCCGTCCGCTCGGCATCCACACGCCAGGTCGATCGATCGATCACGACCCCGTACACCTCCCGGGCGCGGTCAATGCTCACCCTGCCCTCCCGCACGTCGCGCAGGACGCGGGCCGGGTCTCGCTCCCGCGGCGCGCCATATCCGCCGCCGCCGCATGTTCGGTAGCTGACAACGTCGCCCCGCTGAAGCTCCACGGTCGTTTTCGAGGGCAAACGCGTCGCCTCGCCGTCCGGGTTCAGCACGTACTCCGCCGGAGGCGCGGCGCACCCGCCGAACAAACCCCAGGGGCCCTCGCGATCGCGATCTGCCAGGATAGTAAACGTGATCGGGTACTCCGAGAACAGGTAGTCGCGTCGCAAACCGAGGCCGCCGCGGAATCGACCCGGACCTTCCGAATCATTGAGCAGTTCGTAGCGAATGATTCTGACCGGATAGTTGGCTTCGGTCTCCTCGATCGGAGCGTTCTCAGTGTTTTGCCCGTGCGTCTGGACGGCATCGGGTCCGTCACTCGATGCCCGAGCCCCGTACCCTCCCGCGAGGGTCTCGAGAAAACAGTGATACTCGCCCGTCGTTGGATCGACGCCACCGAAACCCGCGTGGCACATCATCGCCTTGGTGCCGGCCGGCACCTTGTCGGGGAGGGCGGCCGCCACGGCTTTAAAGATGATGTCCACGAGCCGGGTCTGCGTTTCCCAGCCGCCGACCACCGGCGCGGGCGCCTGGCAGTTCACCACGGTCCCGAGTGGCGCGACCACGCGCACCACGTCGTAGAATCCTTGATTCACGGGAATATCCTGGTCGATCAAGCATTTCAAGGCGTAGGCGCAGGCCGAGAACGTCTGCGCGAAGGTGGAGTTGACGGGTGCCTTGCGTTGAGGATCTGACCCGGAGAGATCATAGACCACGCCATCGTCGCCGATCGTGACGCGCACGTGCAACCGGACCCGTTGATCGCTCACCCCGTCCGTGTCGATGTGCCCGTCGGCCGCGAACGAGCCGCGCGGTAGCGCCGAGAGCTCGGCCCGGACGCGCCGCTCCGTGTACGCGAGCAGCCCGTCGACAATGCCATTCGCCACGTCGGAGCCGAAGCGATTTGCAAGCGCCACCAGCCGCCGCGCGCCGGTCACGTTCGCCGCCACCTGAGCCCGCAGGTCGCCCGCGGTCTCGCGCTTGCTCCGGATCTGCGCCAAAATCAAGCGAAACACATCGTCGACGATGGCGCCATCCTCGACGAGCCTGACCACGGGGATAATGACGCCTTCCTGAAACACCTCGCGAAAGGCGCCGATGCTCGCCGGAGCGCCACCCCCCACGTCCACGTGATGCGCAAGGTTCGCAACGTACCCGAACAACGCCCCGTCCGCGAATACGGGAGCGATGACGGTGATATCGTTGAGGTGCACGCCGCCTCCGTAGGGGTCGTTGGCGACGAGCATGTCGCCCGGGCGGAGCTGCTCAGCGCCGTACGCGCGCACCGCGCGCGGCACGAGTTCCACGAACGAGCCAAGATGGACCGGTTGCGAGAACGCCTGTGCCGCGACCCGGAGGCGGCGATCGAAGAACGCGCACGAAAAATCGTTTCGCGTCTTGATGTTCGTCGAGTAGGCGCTGCGCCGCAACGCAAGCGCCATCTCTTCGGTGGCTTCACCCAAGGCGTTGCGAAAGACCTCCAACCGAATCGGGTCGGCCTGGATCACCGGCGGCATCCAGACGACTGCCGCACCACGAGTTCCGGTTTGATGACGACTTGCCGCGCCTCGGGCTGGTTGCCTGCGAGCTTAGCGACCAGAATCTCCGCCGCCAGCGCACCGATCTGGCGCGCCGGCTGACGAAAGGTGGTCAGCGGCACCTTGAGAAACTCTGCCAGCTCGATGTCGTCTCCGCCCGCAAGCGCGACGTCCTGAGGAATGCGCAACCCGTATTGCTGCGCCGCGCGGAAGACACCGACGGCCTGGAGGTCGGTTGCTGCAAAAATGGCGGATGGACGGTCGGTGCGGTTGAGCAGACGGTGCGCGGCCTCGCACCCGCCCGCCACACTGTAGGGCGAGTGGGCGATGAGATCCGGCGTGACCGGAATGCCGCGAGCGCCCAGAGCTTGCCGGTAGCCGGCCAGCCGGCCTTGGGCCGTGGACGTGTGCGGCGGACCGGCGATGTGTCCGATACGCGTGTGTCCGAGATCGAGCAGGTGATCGGTCAGCAGGCGCCCCCCTTCGACGTTGTCGGTCACAACGTAATCGAAGTGGCCGTACTCGGGAAAGTGCCGGAGCAGGAACACAAATGGAACGCCATCCTGCTCCAATTGCTCAACATCGCGCCGATCCGTCTGCACGGGCGCAATCAGCACGCCGTCCACCTGCTTTGAGCGCAGCATCGCCAAGCACTGCAGCGCCTGGTCCTGCGAATCCGCGGAATTGCAGAAGAGCACCCCAAATCCCGCGCGCGTGGCCACATCCTGCACCCCTCGCAGGGCCTGCGCATACACCGGGCTGGCGTTGTCCGTGATCACGGCACCCAACGTACGAGTGCGCCCAGACACGAGGGCACGAGCCACAGCGCTCGGCGTGTAGCCTAACTTGCGGGCAACCTCGACGATGCTTGTGCGTCTGGCCGGCGCAATATCGCCTTTCTGATTCAACGCACGGGAGGCGGTTGAAATCGACACACCCGCCTGTCGCGCGACCTCCCGAATCGTTACCCGCACCCCGTCACCTTCCCAGTTTGTCTCGTGGCAAGAGGCGCCGGATCGCGATGCTCCGCACCGGTCCGAGAAGTCCCGCACGGTGCCGCAAACGTTACCGGAAACGTTTGCACAAGCCTAGCATCGATGTTAGACTGCTGTCAACGCAATTTGCAAATGACAATGGTGTTGGCTGGCCACGCTGCTTCCGAAAGCCGTGGCGGTCCCATAGCGCGCCGAGCTCAAAGAAGGGGGGCGGCACATTATCCTGCTGTACGCGGGGAAGCGGGCCCTCTCGTTGGTGCCGACGCTGCTCTTCGTCTCTCTTATCACGTTTGGCCTGATGCGTTTCGTGCCAGGCGACCCCATCGACACGCTGTACGGCATCAATCGTCCGGATCAAGCGACCCGTGCGGCGATCGCGAGCAAGCTCGGTCTGGATCGACCGCTCTGGATCCAGTACATGCGGTGGATTGGCCGCCTTGGCGCCGGTGATCTCGGATACTCGATCCGCGCCCAAATGCCCGTCGCAACCCTGATCCGCCAACGTCTGCCCGCCTCGCTGATCCTGGTCGGCGCGTCCATCATCGTCTCGGTCATCATCGCGATCCCGGTCGGCGTTCTCGCAGCCGCCTATCGGGATTCACCGATCGATTTGGGAGCGATGACGACGGCGCTTGTCACGCTGTCGGTGCCGCCGTTTGTCTCGGGGGTCCTGCTGGTCCTGTTGTTCGGTCTTGCGCTCCACTGGTTGCCGACCATGGGATACCCGACCGCGAGAGACGGCGTCTTCGGGTGGCCGGCGCACCTGCTCCTCCCGACCGTAACGTTGGCGGGTACGCTCATCGGCATTGTGCTTCGCCTCACTCGATCGTCTGTGCTCGACGAGCTCGGACAGGACTACGTGAGGATCGCGAGAGCCAAAGGCGTAGCGGAGCGTGCGGTCCTCGCCACCCATGTCCTCAAGAATGCCCTGCTTCCCATCATCACGCTCGTGGGGTTGCAGATGAGTTACCTGCTGGGCGGCACCGTGATCGTCGAGATCGTCTTCGCATGGCCGGGCCTTGGCGGGCTGGTCGTGGATGCGATCCTTGCGCGTGACTACCCCGTCGTTCAAGCATTGGTGCTGCTGATCGCGACTGGGGTCATCCTGATCAGCCTGGCCGTCGATGTAAGTTACTCAATGTTGGACCCGAGGATCCGGCTGGGATGAGCGATATCCGGCGAGAACCTGCTTGATCGCGCAGGTCACGAGTCGGCGCCCGGATGCGACACCGTGGAGGGGGTGGCATGGTGAGTAACGCGTCGTCACGCGGGTTGTCTCGACGAGCGCTCCTCAAGGGGTTGACCGCGGCCGGTATCGGGATCGGACTCTCGCGTGGCCTCGAACGGCCGCCCGTCGCGGCAGACGCGGCGCCGGCCCCTGGGGTCCCGAGACGTGGCGGATCCATGAACATCGGCATCGAGGAGGACCTCACCTCGATCGATCCTTACAAGCTCAATGGCAATGGCGACCTCCTGATCCAGGGATTGATGAGCCAGCCGCTGGTGGCCGGCAACGCCGAGGACAAGATCGAGCCGGTACTGGCTGAGACCTACCGCTCTGAGAGCGGAGGCAAGACGTGGATTTTCAATCTCCGAAAGGGCGTCAAGTTCCACAACGGCCGTGAGATGACCGGGGATGACGTGAAATGGAGCTTCGATCGGATCCGCGACAGGAAAAACGGCGCCGTGTTATCCAGTATTTTCAACATCATTGACTTGCGCACGACCGTCGTCGACCGGTACACGGTACGGACTGACATCGCGACTGGCTTCGGGGCGTTTCTGAGCAATCTGGCCCAATCGACGCGAGCCGCCATCCTGGCGCACGAGTCCGTCGACGCCAGCGGCACGGTGACCAAACCGATCGGGACGGGCCCATTCCAGTTCGTCGATTGGAAGCCGGGGGTACAGTTCAGCGCGAAGCGTCACGACGGGTACTGGCAAACCGGCGCGGACGGCAAGCCCCTCCCGTACATCGACGCCCTGACCGTCAAGGTTGTGTCCGACCCGAGCGCACGGTTGAATGCGCTCCTTGCCGGCGGGCTGGACTTCATCACCCAGCCGCCGGTGGCCGCCGCTCGAAACTGGATCGATGCCAAGCCCCCGGAGGGGATTGAATTCCGCCGCTGGTTCTACAACTATTCGGACTACCTCAGTCTCAACACCCGTCGCCCGCCGTTCAACGACGTGCGCGTCCGCCAGGCGGTCCAGGCGACGATCGATCGAAGAGCGCTCAACGACGCCGTGTATTTTGGCTTGGGACAGGTCCACAACCAACCCTTCAAGACCTCGTCGTTCTGGTACGAGAACATCCCCATCGCCCCCGTCGATCTCACCAAGGCAAAGTCGCTGATGCAGCAAGCCGGGTTCGGCAGGGGCGTCGACGTCACGCTCGCCGTCTGGTCTCCCGTGAACGATGCTTGCGCCGAAGTGTACCAGGCTCAGCTGGCGCAGATCGGGATGCGCGTCAAGCTGGACAAGCATGATCCGGGAAGTTTCTTCGCGTTGCTGCCCACCTACAACTGGGGAATGGCGACGCTGGAAATCGGCACGCTGTTCCACCCCGACCGGCCGTACGGGTACCTCAGCAAAGACAATGTGGGGCATCCTTACGTCGGAGGCTATGACGACCCTCGCGTCGAGACCCTGCTTGCCCAAGGGCGCGATGAACTCGATCCGGCGAGGGCCAAGGCCATTTACAGACAAGTGGTTACCGATTTCATGGCGGTGGGCACGCCAGAGTATCATGTCAACCTGCCGTTGATCGACGCGTACCACGGCTACGTGCAGGGGTTCGACGCGTACGGTAGGGATCTCGTCGCGATCAACGGCCAGATGGGGCTGCACAAGGCGTGGCTCGCTAAGTAACGGTGGCGCTCGATCCTTCCGTCGCCGCAGAACGTGCCGCTTCGCGGGGCGCGCGGCCATCACGGCGGAAGGCGGGTGTTCCATCGCCCGGGAGACGCACGGTGTTACGCCTCGTCAGGCGAAGCCGCGTCGCAGTAGCCGGTCTTTGCATCTGCGTCCCGATCCTCGCGCTCGCCCTGATCGCACCGGCGGTTACGCCGTACAATCCGCAGACGATGAGTATCGGCGAGCGACTCCAGCCGCCAAGCACGCGGCACCTCATGGGGACCGACGTGTTCGGGCGCGACATCTTCTCGCGGGTTGTCGCCGGCGACCGCGTCTCCGTCGAAGTCGGGGGCATGTCCGTGCTGCTCGGTCTCGTTGCGGGGTCCCTCATTGGGGCGGTTAGCGGATATGCGGGCGGGCTTTTCGATAACGTGCTCATGCGCCTCATGGACTCGGTGCTCGCGTTTCCAGCGATCCTGCTTGCGCTCGTGCTCGTGGCGATCTTGGGACAGGGATTGATCGCGGTGATGACGGCCGTCGCCGCGTTGCGGATCCCCATCTTTGCACGGTCGGTGCGCGGGCTGGTCTTGGCGGAGCGGACGCGCGACTATGTAGACGCGGCTCGCTGCATCGGTCAGCGCGATAGTCGCATCCTCGCCCGCCATATCCTCCCCAACGTCTTGTCGCCGACGATCGTCCTGGCCACAAGTTACTTCGCCAGCGGCATCGTGATCGAGGCGTCCTTGAGTTTCCTGGGTCTCGGCGTCGTGCCGCCGGACGTCAGCTGGGGCACCATGCTGAACGACAGTCTGCAGGTGATGCAGATCGACCCGTGGACCGTGCTCTTCCCGGCAACCGCGCTCTCCATCGCAGTGCTGGGGTTCAACCTTCTCGGGGATGGCCTGCGCGATTGGCTCGATCCACGACTGGCGATCGGGCTGCAATCCGCCGGCGAGCACAGGCAGAGGTCTTCGTAGGGCGGGCGTATCGCGATTGACGGAACGACCCGACGGGAGGCGCGAGGTGATTCCCTCGATTGAGCGATGCAGCATGTCGATGTCGGTCCTCAAAAATGTCATGGTCCCCATGCGAGACGGCACGCGCTTGGCGACGGATGTTTATCTGCCGGCAGGAAACGGCGATCATGCGGCCGCACTTGCGTGGCCCGCCCTCCTCGGCCGCACGTCGTATGACAAGGAAGCCGACTGGCTGTGGATCAAGCCCGTGGTGAAATACTTCGTCCCTCGCGGATACGCGGTTGTGCTGCAGGACATTCGAGGACGCGGCTATTCAGAGGGCGCCGGCTACTCTCACGTCGTGAACCCCCATGAAGGGCCGGACGGCTATGACACCATTGAATGGATCGCAAAACAGCGGTGGTCGAATGGGCGGGTCGGAACCGTCGGTGTTTCGCACGGCGCCGTGGTCCAAGGCGCGCTCGCCCTCCACGCCCCGCCCCATCTCACCGCGATGTGGCTGGACGATGGATTCTTCAACTGGTTCACGAACGGCGCCCGCCAAGGCGGCGCGCTGGAGCTGGACACGCTGGGAATGATGTTTCTTCACGCACACGACAGCCGCGAGGTGCAAGAGGACCCCAGTCTCGTTCGGGCGATCGCGGATGCGGCGGCACATCTTCGGGAGTGGGTCATGCGGATGCCGCTCAAACCGGGGTGCAGCCCGCTGGCCTTGACCCCGCAGTTCGAGGACGTGTTCTTCAACTATTACCGGCGTGGCGAGTACGATGAATTTTGGAAGCAGGACTGCATCAACTTCGAGGAGCACATCGGCCGTTTCGTCGATGTGCCGACCGTACTGCGATGCGGATGGTATGATCTGTTTGCGTGGGCCAACACTGAATTCTTCCGGCGCCTGGCTGCGCGGAACCGGGGACCGGTCCGGCTCATTATGGGGCCGTGGACGCACAACGCCTGCGACCGACGCTATGCGGGCGATGTCGACTTCGGGCCGGCGGCCGCGTTGGACGGAAGCGCCGGGCCGTCGTTTAATGATCTGCGCCTCCGTTGGTTCGATCGGTGGCTGAAGGATGAAGCGAACGGCGCCGAAGACGACCCGCCAGTTCGTATTTTCGTGATGGGCGGGGGCGACGGGAGGCGTAACTCGGACGGACGCCTCAACCATGGCGGCGCTTGGCGCGCCGAGCGCGAGTGGCCGCTCGCGCGCACCGTCTACACGACGTACTATTTTCACGGCACGGGCTTGCTCAGCACGGATCCTCCGCGCGACGGCGCGGACCCAATGGTGTACGTCTTTGATCCGGAACACCCCGTGCCAACGATCAGCGGGAACGTCGGAAGCTTCTACGAGCACCTGCCGGTCCCCGAGGGCGTGCATCCCTCCATGTCGCCGCCTCGAGCACGCATGCGTTCCATCGTCCTACCGGGTCCCTCCCATCAAAAGGAAGAGCCGGGGATCGTCGGCTGCCGTCCGCCGTACCCGCCGCTGTCCGCCCGGTTCGACGTGCTTGTAGTCCAGACGCCGCGCTTGAGGACGGCCACCGAGGTAACGGGGCCAATTGTGGTCAAGCTCTGGGTTGCCTCCACGGGCCGCGACACCGACTTCACGGCGAAGCTGCTCGACGTTTACCCGCCCAACGCCGACTATGTGCAGGGCTATGACATGAATCTGGCGGACGGTATCATCCGCACGCGATATCGGAACGGCTTCGACCGGCCCGAGTTCATGACCCCTGGGGACGTCTACGAGGTCACCATCAACCTTGCGCCAACCAGCAACCTCTTCGCAACCGGGCATCGCATCCGGGTTGATATTTCCAGCAGCAATTTTCCTCGCTTTGATGTGAACCCAAACACCGGCGAGCCCGTTGGCGCGCACACACACACGCTCGTGGTCCGAAATACCGTGTACGCGGACGCGGCCCGACCGTCGCACGTTCTTCTCCCGATTGTCCCCAGTGCGGGTCCCGCACGCGGTTGACCGGATGCCGGGATGTCTGCTCGTCGATGTGGCCGTTTGCTTCACTCAGAACTGAGAGTCGAGGGATCGCTCCCCACGGCAACGTGTGCCTTCCGGCGAGCATGCTGAGCATCTCGCACCGGGAGCAAGGTGGCCGCAATTGACGAAAGCTCGACGCTTCCGGCGATAGGTTCTTCACGGTTCCAGCGCATCAAGGGGTTCCCCTGTCACGTAGCGATTACGCTGCATCACGCCACAGCCAAGAATTCGTGTGAACGCGCAGTGCGAGACGTCACGGCTGCAGGGACCTGCCTACGCTCGCGACGAACCGCAGACGCAACAGGGAGCGTGGCGCGTTCGCTTGCATTGGCCCACCATGGAGGTAGCGTGTGAATCGCGATTTTCACGACGAGCTAATCCTGATCGATGCGCTCGAACACAGCAATTGGGATCGCGACTTGTTCAACGAGCTCCGTGCCGGTGGCGTCACCGCCATTCACACTACCTTGGCAGTGTGGGAAGACGCGCGCACGACGCTCGACAATATCGGCCGCTGGCACCGACGCTTTGAGCAGTATGCGGACCTGATAACGCACGCGCGATCGGCGACAGACATCCGCGCGGCGAAGACAAGCGGCAAGACCGCCATCATTTTCGGATTCCAGAACGCTTCGCCGATCGAAGACGACTTGGCGCTGGTGAAGGTGTTCCACGAGCTCGGCGTGAGGGTCATCCAGCTGACGTATAATAACCAGAGCCTGATCGGCAGCGGCTGTTACGAGAAGGGCGACGGAGGCCTGACGCGATTCGGTCGAGAGGTGATTAAGGAGATGAATCGGGTCGGGATGCTGGTGGACCTGTCGCACTGCAACGAGCGGACGACCCTGGACGCGATCGAAACGTCGGAGCGGCCGGTTGCCGTGACGCACTCCAATCCGAAGTGGTTCCATGACGGCATCCGCAACAAGTCCGACGAGGTACTTCGCGCTCTCGAACGTCGCGGAGGGATGCTTGGGCTGAGCCTCTACCCGTTCCACATCGGCGGCGCGGGACGGACGCTCGCTGCCTTCTGCGAGATGGTGAAGCGCGTCGTGGAACAGATGGGCGAGGATCACATCGGCATCGGCTCCGATCAAAGTCGCAAATGGCAGGACGCTGATCTTGACTGGATCCGAAGCGGCCGGTGGACGTTCGCGGTGGACTTCGGCGAGGGATCCGCGGCGAACCGATCCTGGCCAACGTGGCCTTCATGGTTCAAGACGCCGGCCGACTTTCCCAACTTGACCGAAGGGTTGCTCGAGACCGGTCTCTCGCGGGGCCAGGTTGCCAAGGTCATGGGCGACAACTGGCTCCGCTTTTTCGACGAAGCCTTCCGCCCTGGGTGACCTCGGGGTATGCAGGACGCCCTCACGCGGCGGCCTGTCCGGGCTCGCAGGCGTTCCGCGTGGTGGAGAGATTGGGCAGTACGCCGCAGGTTGATGCGGCGGTGGCAGGTTGTCATCGGCTCGTGCTTCGTGCTCGGGTTTGTCACGGCGGCAATCGCCGGACCGCTCGTCGCCCCGCATGACCCCTATCGCGTCGATCTGGCCCGCGCGTTGGCGCCACCCTCGCCGCAGTTCCTCCTCGGCACCGACACGCTGGGGCGCGATATCGTCAGCCGGCTCGCGTGGGGCGCGCGGGTAGCTTTTGTCGTGTCTACCGTGCCGGTCATTGTGGCGCTCGGCATCGGCCTCGCTGCCGGCGTCGTCGCGGGCTATGCGGGAGGGCTATTGGATTACGGCATCATGCGCATCCTCGATGTCTGGCTGGCCTTCCCGACGATTCTGCTGGCCCTTGGACTCGCCGCGGCTCTCGGGCCGGGGTTGCGGACGGCCCTCATCGCCATGATGGTCGTGAACGCACCGCCGCTGATCCGCCTGGTGCGCGGCCTCGTGCTTGCGGCGAAGGAGCACGCGTACGTAGAGGCGGCGAGATCGCTCGGGGCGAGCACACCGCGGGTGCTAGTACGGCATATGCTTGTCAACATCGTGTCCCCCGTGATCGTGTACACAACGCTGCAGACTGGACGCAACGTCATCCTCGCTGCCAGCCTCAGCTTTCTTGGACTCGGCATTCAGCCGCCGGCTGCGGATTGGGGTGTCATGCTCAGCGAGGGCCGGTCGGTCATCGCGCTTGCGCCCGCGGTGGCGACGATTCCCGGACTCGCCATCTTCCTCGTCACCCTCGGCTTCAATCTGGTCGGCGACGGTATGCGCGATATCCTTGACCCGCTGATGCGGTCCTGAGGATCCCAACGTGTACGTTTTCGTCTGGCGGCGCCTCGTTGGAACGGCCCTCGTCCTCCTCGGGGTGAGCGTCGTCGTCTTCCTCATGATCAAGCTGATCCCCGGCGACCCTGCCGCAACGCTGCTGGGACCGCAGGGGACACCGGAGGAAGTCCGCCAGCTCCGCGCCGCGATGGGTCTCGATCGCCCCGTCGCCATCCAGTATCTCCGTTGGTTGGAACGAGCGGTCCACGGGGACCTAGGAACCTCGACATCGCTTGCGCAACCTGTGACCTCGCTTGTGTTCACAAGCTTCCGAAACACGGCGCTTCTTGGCGCCGCCAGCATTGTCGTCGCGATTCTGGCGGGTATCCCGGCCGGCATCCTGTCGGCGACGCGGCCCGGATCCGTCTTCGACGTGATCGGCATGCTCGTGGCGCTGTTTCTCAATAGCATGCCCTCGTTCTGGCTGGGGCTGTTGCTGATCCTGAGCGGATCGGTCTGGCTCCGGATCTTTCCTGTCGGCGGCATGGTCTCGATTCGTGGCCCCTCGGGGCCGGGCGATCTTTTGGCCCATCTGGTGTTACCCACGATCAGCTTGAGCGCATGGTCTGTCGGCATCATCGCCCGCATCTCACGGTCCAGCATGCTGGAGGTCATCGGCCTGGCCTACGTCCGGACTGCGCGGTCGAAAGGTCTCGCCGAACGACTGGTGATATACCGGCACGCGCTGCGCAACGCACTCCTGCCGGTCGTGACGGTGATCAGCCTGCAGGCCGGCACGCTACTCGGCGGAGCGATCGTCACCGAAGCGATCTTCGCGTGGCCCGGTCTGGGGCTGCTCATGTACAACGCCATCGGTGCGCGGGACTTGCCCGTGATCCTGGGTGGCATCCTCGTCATGTCGGCGGTGTTCGTGGTCGTCAATGCGATCGTCGATGTGTTGTATGTCGTGATTGATCCGCGGGTCCGGCTTGGCTGACGCCGCCGCAGGGAAGCGCCCGGGAGCGACGGAATACGAACGCAGGCCTGTGGATGCATTGATCGAACGCCGAGAGTGTCGCACGGGGGGATACATATGATGCGCGGTTTGAGGTTTACGCGTCGGCGGTTCGTCGCGCGCGGCCTTACAACGATGGCGGGGATCTGGTCGTCAGCCATCGGGGAGCGGGCCGGCGCAGCACCCGCCCCGATTGCCGGCGGCACGCTCGTGATCGGGTCGGAGGGACAGCACCAGACCTTGGATCCCCACGTCTTGACAGGCACCGTCACCTTACACATCACGTCGCTGATCTACGAAAATCTGATCACCCAAGATATGACCCATCCGGAACTCAAATATGTGCCCTTGGCACCCGGCGTCGCTGAATCGTGGACGGTCTCGGGCGATGGGACCGTCTACACATTTCGTATCCGGAGCGGCGTCCGATTCCACGATGGCACACCGCTCGACGCCGCGGCCGTGAAAGCCAATTTCGATCGGGCGCTAGATCCATCATCGCCCTTTTACTATCCGCCGGCGAAGGGCAACCTGAATTTCATTATGCGCTGGGTGGATCGCGTCGACGCGCCGAACCCGGCGACGTTTATTGTCCGCCTCAAGCAACCATTTCCGTCGCTGCCGGAGGAATTGGCCGACCGCCGGATGGGTCTCATCAGTCCCACGGCGCTCCGGAAGGCGGGCAACACCGACATCGGCGCACATCCGGTCGGCAGCGGTCCATTTCGCTTCGGATCGAAATCGACGGATAACACCATCACGGTAGATCGCAACCCCGCGTACTGGGGCACGAAGCCGTACCTCGACCGCATCATCTTTCGCCCGTACCCGGACCCCACGGCGCTCGGGGCGGCTCTGCAGACTGGCGAAGTCGACGTCGTATTCACGCTGACGGTCGACCAGTTGACCACGCTGTCGAAGGATCCAAATATCCAGATCCAGTACACGGACCTGGCCAATGTGTTCTTCTGGATGCTGAATACCCGCAATGGCCCGACGACCAGCAAGCAGGTGCGCCAAGCGCTCAACTACGCGATCAATCGCCGAGCGATCTCGAACGAGCTCCTAAAGGGCAGTGTGCGGCCGTGCGGTGGGCCGGCACCTGTCGGTAATCCGGTGTACGAGCCGGCGTTGCTCCCGTACGATTACAACCCGGCAAAAGCCAAAGCACTCCTCGCCGCGGCGAAGGTCCCCCTCCCCCTTGAACTGGTCGTAATGCTCCCGACAAGCGGCGCGGAGCTCACGGACGCCCCCGCGGTGGGCACGGTCATGCAGCAGGAACTCAGAGACGTCGGGGTCAACGTGGCGTTCGAGCGCATGGAATGGGCTGCCTTTCTGGCCAAGGCCATCAAGGGGCTCGACGACCGCACCGCGGCATTGTACACAGGTTGGGATACTGGAACGCAGGATCCGTACTGGTTCGAAACCATGTTCAGCAGCGCATCGGCGCCACCGAATGGACCCAACCGCGCCTGGTACTCAAATAGCATGGTGGATCAGTTGTTGGCTAAGGCGCGCCACGAATTGAATGCGACGCAGCGGATCACCACGTACCGGAAGGCCGTCGCGATCATCGCGGACGATGCCCCCTGGATCTTCATCTATCAAGACCGGTGGCCGCGCGCGATCCGCACCAAAGTGCACGGGTTTGTCAGCGTGCCGTGCCCCTACGTCGACATGACCAAGGTATGGCTGGCAAAGTAAGCGGCGGAGGGACCAAAACGACGAGGGACGCCATACCGAGTGGGGCGTCTGCCGCTGAGATCGCCGACCTCATCCGAAGCAAAGCGTTCTCGTCGGTCGAAGTTACCAAAGCGTGCCTGGCCCGTATCGCGGCGCTGGATCCAGTGTATCATGCGTACACGCTGGTTCTTCCGGAGCAGGCCTTGGCCGCCGCGGCTCGCGCGGACCGCGAGGTGGCCGCAGGTGGCGCGCTTGGGCCACTGCATGGTGTGCCCGTAAACGTCAAGGACGCGTTCCGTATCCGGGGAACGCCCACGACGTTAGGATCGCCGCTGCTCAGCGGTGTCGCGGATACAGACGGTGACGCTGCTTGCGTCGATCGACTCGTGGCTGCGGGCGCGGTGATCTTGGGGAAGACGAATGTCGGCAGCGATGAGTGGGCCAATCCCGAGATCCCACGGTTCGAAGCACCCCGCAATCCCTGGAACACCGGGTACACGGCCGGGGGGTCTAGTAGCGGGTCGGCGGTCTCCGTCTCAATCGGCATGGGGTACGCAAGCGTCGGCACCGACCTCGGTGGGTCCATTCGCATTCCGGCCGCCTTTACAGGCCTGGTCGGTGTTAAGCCGACGTACGGTCGGGTCAGCCTGCGCGGCGACATCTTCGGGCTCTGCCGTACATTGGAACACGTTGGACCGCTAACAAGAACGGTGCGCGACGCCGCGCTGATGCTCGGTGTACTCGCGGGTCACGATCCCCAGGATCCCGCGTCGATAGACGTTCCCGTACCGGACTATGTAGCCAGCTTGGAGCGCCGTACCCCCGCGGGGCTACGCGTCGGCTGGACCTCCGATGGTGGCCCCTACGGCTCAGACGCGGAGATCCTGAACCGGGTCGCGGATCAGGCGAAGGTGCTCGTGCGCGCCGGCGCAGACATTGCCGAGGTCTCCCTCCCGCACGCGAGGACCAGTCTTTGGTTCGAGGCCACGATGCTCGAGGAGTGGGAGGCTCACGACACTGGGGAGATCGGGCCCGGCGAGTACGGCGCGTTCATACGGACGCGTTTGCGCGGCGCGCGGAGGAAAGTCATGGGGGAGCTTGCGATCCAGATCAGGCACCTGCGTGACGCTTACCGTGACCTCTTCGAACACGTGGATCTCCTCCTCATGCCGGCGGTGCCGATCCCCGCGACACCATACGGCACGCGAGCGATGCCATGGGCGGGAGGCGACATGGCGCTCATGGATCTTCAGATTGCGAATTGCTGGGTATTCAATGCGACCGGCCACCCGGCCATGGTAGTGCCGTGTGGCGTCACCGGAGATGGGCTTCCTATCGCTGCCCAACTCGTTGCCCGCCATTTCGAAGAGTGTACCCTCCTCGGGGCGGCGGCCATCCTCGAGGAGGCTCAGGGAGGTCCCGCGCTCCCCCCGTCGGCGGCCTAGTGAGCCAGCCACGTAGTTCCCAGCATCCGGTTCGCCGCCGGCAACCTACAGGTGTGCGGACCGCACGGAGGCCGTCGAGTGTTGGCAATCCAGACGGCACGGAAACAAGGAAGTTAACGACAACCAGGACAAGCAGATGCTGGCGGACGAACCCCGGTTCGGGGCATACCGCGTCCAGGACGGCCAGCAATCACACATAAAAGGGGGATGGCAAATGCTGTTTGGATGGAGAGCACGAATTGGAAACCTCCGCCCGGCCACAGCGATCGAAGGATCGGAGGAATGGCGCCGTGTCGCACCGGAGGGCGTGGCCTTCGTAGACGGCCGCACCATGGTCGAAGAAGTCACCGAATCGGGGCTCGCAGCAATGATGAAACAGGTTGTCGATGCGGCCAAACTCGTGGCCGCGGCAAAGCCGCAGGTCATCGTTCAGTGTGGCGCGCCCGGGATCTTCTTGCGAGGCTTGGGCCACGATCGAACGGTCATCGCGGAGATGGAAAAGGCGACCAGCATTCCAGCGACTACCATGATGACTGCGATGGTGGACGCGATGCGCGCGCTCAACATTCGCCGCGTCGCTGTGGGCACGACGTACATTGACGAGGTCAACGCGAAGCTCACGGCATTCCTTCAGGGGTCCGACTTCGAGGTTATTGCGATGAAGGGACTGCAGCAGCGATATCCGCAAGAAGCCATCTCCCTTGAGGACCACCATTCGTATCGGTTGGGGCGTGAGGTGTTCGGTCAGGCGCATGGCGCGGACGGCATTCTCATCTCATGCGGAGGCTTCAGAACGTTCGAAATGATCCGTGCCCTTGAAAAGGACACGGGAGTGCCCGTGGTGACGAGCAATCAGTCGTCCTTGTGGAAGGCGCTGCGGATGGTGGGGATCCGAGACGACATTCCTAGCTTGGGCGCACTGTTTCGGTTGTAGTGCTGCATAGGATCCGGCAAGCGGACGGGCGGCGCATCATACTCGGAGAAAGGCACCGCGACACGCTAGCCCTGCGGCTTGCTGGAACCTCGGAGCAGGTCCATGCCATTTTGGAACAGGATCGCGTCCCTGTCCGGGCCTGGTGCAACGGCGGCACGGATCGTCGCCAATGCGTCCTGCTCGCTCATCGAAAATGGAGCGTCGGATCCCAACACGACGTGGCTTGCGGGCACGAGTAGCAGGAGCGCACGCAAGATCGTTGGGTGAAAGACCACGGTGTCCACGTAGATGCGTCGAAGCGCTTCCCAGGGCGCAAGCGATCCTTGGCATTCAGGGCGTGCCTCCGCGCCTCGCTGGAGCCGGCCGGCGATGAAGGGAAACGCACCGCCACCATGGCTCAACACCACGGTCAGCGCGGGATGGCGAGCGAGTACGTTGCCAAACGTGAGACGCGCGGCCGCGAGCGCGGTCTCGAGTGGATTCCCGACCAGATTCTGGAGGTAGTAGGATCCCATCCGCGCTGCCCCGGCCACCTTGTTGGGATGGATAAGGACCGGGAGCGCCAGCATCTCGGCGCCGGTCCAGAACGGTTCGAGCGCCGGGTCGTCCAACTCTCGCGTGCCGTTGTAGCTGCAAATCTCGACGCCGCGCAGCCCATGCGTTTCCACGGCCTCACGCATGACGTCAACAACGTGGGGAGCTTCCGACAGTGGCACCGTCGCCAGACCGAGAAACTTGCCTCCGCTCTCCCGGCTCACGGCGCCAAAGGCCTTATTCGCCGCCCGTGCATACGCTACAGCCTCATCGCCGGAGATGTTGTCGGCGAGCGCAAACGGCGGGAGCGACAGCACACGGCAATCGATGCGGTCACGGACCAATGCGTCCGCGTGCGCCCCGAGATCCATGACCGTCGCCGGGACGGGGCCGATGCGCTCGCTACCCTGCCCGCCCAGCGCAAACACAACCATGTCCCCGTTACGCTCGAACGTGTTCGACGGAAGCGCTTCCGGAGGGACGTAGTGGGCGTGGAAGTCGATCGATCCCATCGGCGACTTCGATATCCATTCCGGCCGATTCATGGCAAGACTCCTCAATTGCGACTGAGCGCGGTGTCACCCCCGCCGTATCGACGGCAGTGGAGGACTGGGATTGAGCGTTTCGACGATCCCTGCGCCCCGAACACCACTCAGGTTACGTTCTATGGTTTCACATCTCCTATCCGCGCCCATCTCGTACGAGTCATCCACACCGGCGGCAAAGGTACGATCCTGAAGACCCCGAAAACTGATGTCACCATGGTTTTTTCAGGGGGTAGTACCCTCCCTGGCGAGGCACCTCGTTGAGCAAGGTGGGTGCGATCGTGGGCGACGCCAAGACGTCTCGTCAACGGTTGTCCAGCAGAATTCGGGCAATCACCCCGTCGATGACAATTCGGATGGAGGAACGGGCAAAAGCACTCGCCGCGCGTGGCATCGACATCATCAGCCTCGTCGGAGGCGAGCCGGATTTCGATACCCCTGAGGCCGTGAAAGACGCAGCCGTGCGTGCGCTTCGCGAGGGCTTCACCAAATATACGTCAAGCGCCGGCATCCCCGAATTGCGCGAGGCGATCGAAGCGAAGCTGCGTGCGCAAGGTCTCGACTATTCGTCGGACGAGATCGTGGTCACCAATGGCGCCAAGCAGGCGCTGTTCAATGCGATCGCCGCGGTGTGCGAACCCGGCGACGAGATCATCATCCCGAGCCCCTGCTGGGTGAGCTTCACGGAACAAATCAAGCTCGCGGGCGGCACCCCTATGCTCGTACCGGTGAGCGAGGCGACGCAGTTTGCACCGGATCCCGAGCGCGTGGTGGCCGCTGTCACGCCTCGCACACGCGCTATCGTGCTCAACAGCCCCAACAACCCGACCGGAGCAGTTTATCCGCGCGATGTCTTGTCTGCGATCGCGGACGTCGCCCTCCGGCACAACCTCTATCTGATCGTCGATGAGGTCTACGAAGCGCTGACCTACGACGGCACAGCGCACCTCAGCGTGCCGCTGGTACGACCCGATGTCCGGCCGCTCACGTTGCTCGCGAATTCGATGTCGAAGACGTTTGCCATGACCGGGTGGCGGGTCGGATCGCTGGCCGGCCCGCGCGACGTCATCGAAGGCATCGACCGGCTCCAAGGGCACGTAACCGGCAACGTGAACTCGATCGCCCAGCGAGCGGCACTCTGCGCACTGCGCGAGCATGTGGACTACTCAGCGATGCTACGCGAGTACGATGCACGGCGTCGTTACATGGTTGCGGCACTCAACCGTATCTCCGGGGTCACGTGCCCCATGCCGCAAGGAGCATTCTACGCCTTCCCGGACGTGACCGCCCTGCTTGCCGACAAGTCTCAACGGGGCGGTGTTCGCGACTCGATGGCCCTGGCCGAGCACTGGCTGAACACCGCGCACGTCGCGGTTGTGCCGGGTGATGCGTTCTTCGGGCCGGGGCACATCCGGTTTTCTTACGCGGCTTCCATGGCCAAGATCGAGGAGGGCATTGCACGGATCAAGCAGGTCACCGAGCAGCCGCGATGAACGCCGATCTGACCGGCGCGAGCCGCCGTGGCGCTGTCCAAACCGTCGTGGGGCTTGTGCCCGCGAGTCGCCTTGGCGTGACGCTGCCTCACGAGCACTTGTTGTGTGACCTCACGCCCTTTCTGCGTCGCCCTCAGAGTGAGGATGAGCGCGCATTTGCGGACGCTCCCATCACGATTGACATCATCGGCCGGCTGCGATACCATCCGTACTCCAATCGAGCCAATCTATCGCTGACCGACGAGGCCGTTGCGATCGAAGAAGCCCTGCGCTATAAGCGGGCGGGCGGATCGGCGATCGTCGATGCGACAAGCGGCGGTATCGGTCGGAACCCGGCCGGCTTGGCGCGAATCGCGCAGGCCACCGGACTCCATGTCGTCATGGGATCCGGCTATTATGTTTCGTCGGTGCACCCGGCGCAATTCACCCAAAGCGGGCCGGAGCGGATAGCCGAAGAAATCGCGCAGGAAATCATCGGTGGTGCCGGCGCGACCGATATCCGACCGGGCATTATCGGCGAAATCGGCCTCTCGTGGCCACCGCACCCTGACGAATACGTCGTCCTTCGCGCGGCAGCCGGCGCGCAGCGCCTGACGGGCGCTCCGCTCGTCGTCCATCCGGGGCGGCACCCCGACGCTCCGCGCGACGCGATGCGCATTGTAGAGAGCGCAGGCGGCGACCCGACTCACACAATCATGTGTCATCTCTGCCGGACGATTCACTCGTGGGAACCTCTCGCCGAACTGGCCCGGACTGGCTGTTTTCTCGAGTACGACCTGTTCGGCCAGGAGACCTCATATTACCAGTCCAATCCCGCGCTCGACATGGTGAGCGACGCGCAGCGTATGCAATGGGTGCAGCGCTTGGTCGATGCAGGCTATCGGGACCGCATTCTGCTCTCCGACGATGTCGCGAACAAGTACCAGCTGGTCCGCTATGGAGGCCATGGATACGAGCATATTCTCGTGAACATCGTGCCGCGGCTCCGGCAGCGCGGGTTCAGCGAAGACGACGTTCACGCATTCTTGGTCGACAATCCCGCAGGCGCGCTCGCGTTCCGCTGACGAGCACTAGAGTCCGGGGCGCCTCTCTCCGATCACCCGTCGATGGACTTGGTCGAGGCCTTCACGCAGGTCGCGAAGCACCTGCTGCGCCGCATTGTGCCCCGGTATTCCCGACACGTATCCGCCCGGCCACGTTCCGACTCCGCAGAGATACAATCCTTGGAGTGGCGTTCGGTAGTCAGACCAGCCGGCCAGCGGTCGCATCGCGAACATGTTCGAGGGGACCATGTCGCCGTGGGTGATATTGGCTTCCACGAGACCGAGCTCATCCTCGAGGTCCTTTGGGCTCCAGACCCGGTATTGGGCGATCAGATCCTTCAGGTTGGGAATGTAACTGCTAAGAACGTCGATGCAGTGGCGGCCGAAGCGGTCACGCTCTTCTCGCCAATCGCCGTCGCTGAGCCGGTACGGTGCGTGGTAGATGTTAATGCTCATGAGATGTTTCCCGGGAGGCGCCAGCGACGGATCCATGACGGAGGGCGTCAGGCCCCACATCATCGGGGTTCGGGCCCAGCGGCCGCGCTTCGCATCGTCCCACGCGCTCTCCATATAGTCCATGGAGGGTCCGATCCGGAATTGGCACCCCGCGAACCCGAGCACTTCCTCGTCGGTTCGCGCTGCGGCGAATCGCGGAAGCCCATCGAGCGCCAGGCCGAGTTTGAACTGATTGCCCTGCATGGGTAACCGCCGAACCCGGTCGCGGAAGTCACCGCTCAGACAGTGCGGCTCGATAATGTCCAGGAAGGTCGTCTTCGGGTTCAGGTTCGACAGTATGACCGTGGCGCCCAACTCCTCCCCGGTTGCTAGGACGACGCCGACCGCACGATTCCCCGCCACCCGGACTTTTGCGACCGGCGCCTTGGTCCTGATCTCGCCACCCAACGCCTGAATGGATCGGCTCATCGCCTGCGTGATCGATCCCATCCCGCCGCACGGAAGCCCGGTCGATCCTCTCAGCGGGAGAACCGCCGGATCGTAACCCTGCTCGAGGCCCCGCGACGCGAGCGCAAGCGGCCGGTGCAGGAGCATGAGCGGCGTGCCGGGAGTGTGGGGACCCGCCAGACTGCTCATGAGACTGAGCATGGCGAGGACCGCTTTGACTTCATCCGATTCGAGCCGCTCGTCCACCAATTCTTTGACACTTCCGAACACGAGCTTCGCGAGCATCTCCTCGTCTTGCGGCGTATCCAATCGGCTCACAAGCTCTCGAAGAGACGGAGGTGGGGCGAATAACGACACCCGCAACCGGGTCGCAAAGGCTTGCAGATCATCGAGCAGATCCTGGTACGCGCCGGCGTCGTGCGCCGAGAACCCCGCGAGATGTTCCAGCATTCGGTCCCGGTCCCGCCACGCGGCGAAACACCGTCCGTCGGGAAAAGGATGGATAACGTACGGATCGGGCCGCACGAAGGTGAGGCCAAATTCCTGCAAGCGCAGGTCGCGCATGATCTTGGGCTCGAATGATCCCGGGGAATTTGAAAACGCTCCCCGGTAGCCGGGAAAGTATTCCAGCAGCGAGCACGGCCCTCCAACCACTGCGCGCCGCTCAAGCACGAGGACTCGAAGGCCCTCCCGCGCCAAGTAGCCCGCGGCCGTGAGCCCGTTGTGGCCGCCGCCGATAACGATCGCGTCGTACTGTCTCATTGGCTTTCGTTCACCCCGTTCGCGTCGCACCGCCACGCGCGCCGAATGCCGCGTCGTGACCGGTGAACCTCGGATCGAACACGTCCCGCAATGCGTCACCGACCAGATTGAACCCCAACACCAGAAGAACGATGGGCATACCCGCGACGATCGAGTAGTATGGCGCCAGCTGCAGAAATTCACGGCCGCGCGCAAGCATCGTGCCCCAATCTGGAGCAGGCGGCTGGGTGCCGAGTCCGATGAAACTCAAGGTAGCCAGGGTCAGCAGTGCAGTCGACATTTGATACGTGGCGAGGACAATGATCGGGGACACGCTATTCGGGATAAGGTACTTGATGATGATTCGGCTGTCCCTGGCGCCCACAGCCCGGGCGGCTTCGACGTATTCGCGCCGCTTGACGGCCATGAGCGTGCTGCGAATCAGCCGCGCAAAATTGGGACACGCGGCAATCCCGATCGCGACGGCGGCTTTCATCGCGCCCGGACCGAGCACGGTCACGATGGCGAGCGCCAGCAAGATCGCCGGGATGGACATCAAGATCTCGACGAGGCCGCTGACGATCGGATCAGCCGCCCGGTACCAGGCGGCGAGCACGCCCATGGCGGCGCCGCTGGTGAGACCGATCGCGATGACGAGACCACTGGTCACAAAAGCGATGCGCGCGCCGTACAGGATTCGCGTCAGCAAGTCGCGGCCTAATTCGTCAGTGCCCAGGAGATGGCGGTCGGTCGGTGGCATGAGCTTGTCCGGAAGGTTCATCCGCGTCGGGTCATACCGCGTGATGGATGGCGCCGCAATCCCGCCGATGAGAAAGACGCCGACAATCACGCTCCCCAACAATGCCACCCCATTGCGCTTGAACTGCCGGAGCCTCATGTGCCGACTGCCTCAACCTCGATTCGAACCACCCCGTCACCCGTACCGAATCCGGGGGTCGAGGTAGCCGACCAAGAGATCGACCAGCAGGTTGCTGCATACAAAGACGGAGGCGATGATAAGAACCGCCGCCTGAATCATCGGGTAGTCGCGCTCGAGGATCGCCTGAGTGATTTGCCGAGCGATGCCGGGCCACGCAAAGACCACCTCGACCCCGACAGCGGAACTCAGGACGACACCAAACTGAACGCCGAGGACCGTAATGACCGGCAGCAGGGCGTTCCGCAACACGTGCCGGTACATCACGCGCGACTCGCTGCTGCCTTTGGCTCTCGCCGTTCGCACGTACTCGTGCCCTAACACGTCGAGCACGCCGGACCGCGTCATTCTGGTGACTAACCCCAGTGTCCACGTGGCGATCGACAGCCCCGGCAGCACCAAGCTCGCGAGCCCGCCTTGCCCGCCGGTAGGGAACCAACCCAGCAGTACGGAGAACACGTAGATCAGAATGATGCCGAGCCAGAATGCCGGCATCGAAATCGTAAACACCGCCACCAGCGTCGCCGCGTGGTCGAAGAACGTTTGACTCCGGGCACCGGCGAATACGCCCAACGCAAGCCCTATCGTGACGCCGATCCCGGTTCCAAACCCTGCAAGTTCGAGGCTGGCCCAAAGCCGCGGTACAATCTCGGTGAGCACGGGCTGCCCCGTGAAGATCGACGTCCCGAGGTTGCCTAATACGATCTGGGAAAACCACTTCAAGAATTGCACGTAGACAGGTTGGTCGAGCCCCAGGCTCTGCCGCACGCGCTGGAGATCCTGCGCCGTCCCCTGCCCCCCGAGGAGGATGACCGCCGGATCCCCGGGGATGGCCCGCATGATCGCAAACACGACAACTGATACGCCGAATAAAACGGCCGCGGTGCGCACGATGCGGGCGAGCCAAAACCGTGTCACTTCAGAATCCAGCCGCGCCGTGGGCCATGCTGCGGCGACCGGCCTATCGCCTGAGGTCGAGCGCCGCGAGCGCGTCGGGATCGACCTCCACCCCCAGGCCCGGACCGCGCGGCACGTCGACGGCCCCGTCGTGGACCTCGAATGCCGTCACGCCGAGACGGCGCTCGTACTTCATCGGACCAATCAAGTAGCTCGCATATGGCAGTGTGGGGAGTGTTGCGGCGAACTGGAGGCCGGCGGCCGTGGCGATATCCAACTCCAAGACACTGCCCATCACGACCCTGAGGCCGGCTGAGAACGCCACGGCCGCGCAATCCCGGGCCCGGAGGAGACCGCCGAGCTTGGAGATGCCGAGGTTCACGGCATCCATGGTCCGCAAGCGGCCAGCCTGTGCCACGTCAAACGTTGTATAAATGGCCTCGTCGCCGGCGATGTCCACTTGACCCGTCTCGGTGACCCAGCGTAGTCCATCGCAGTCCCATGGTGGGAGCGGTTGTTCAAGGAGCGAAACGCGCAGGTCTCGCAGCGGGCCCAGCGCCCGTCGGCACGTCGCGAAGTCCCACAACCCGTTCACGTCCACGATCAAACCGACGTCGTCGCCCACCGCACTGCGGACTGTCTCAATGCGACGCAGATCTGCGGCCAAATCACCCCGCCCAGCATAGAGTTTGACGGAGCGATAGCCGTACGCTAGCTGTTGCAGCGCCGCTTCGGCCATCTCTTCCGCCACTCCCCAGCCGACAGAACCGTGCATCACTACGCGCTCCCGGAAGACCCCACCCAGAAGGGTCGCCGCCGTCACGCCGAGCGCCTTGCCCGCGAGATCGTACAACGCCATATCGACGGCTGCCAGCGTAAACGGACACCCGTGGAGGCGCGGTTCCAGCTGCTTCACCAACGCGGCATGTTGAAACGGGTCCGCGTTGAGGATCATCTCGCGCACGGGACCTTCGAGCAACTGCACAACCGATTCTTGCGTCTCGCCGCTAAAGGCGCCAACGGGGCAGGCTTCGCCGAAACCGTGGATGCCGTCGTCGCTGGTCAGCTTCAGCACGACGTTATGCGACACCGTGCGGTCCACCGTCCCGAAACTGAATGAGCGCGAGAACGCGGCACGGAGCGGAATGGCTTCGAGCGCCGTGATTCTCATGCGAACCGCGAGGCACGCGGCATTCACTCACACCCCCAAGAACTCGCGCGTGTGCCGGAAGTGCTGTTGCATTAGTTCGCGGGATCGGTCACGCGCCTTGGCGATGACCGCCTCGGCGATGCCGACATGTTCACGCAATAGTTCCTGAGCCTGTTCGTCGCGGTAGCGGCCCCGCTGGTTGAGATCCTGAAGCAGATCCAGGTGAATCCCCACAAGTTTCGGCAGCAGGATATTGTGCGTCGCAGACGCCAGGACCACGTGGAAATTCCGGTTATCCTGCCACGTGTCGCGCCGGCGCGCCGCATCCCGCAGCAGCGCTACGTCCGCTTCTACGATGCGGTCGGCCGCGAGGGAGGCCGCTTCCGTCTCGACGAGCGCACGCGATTCAAGAATGTCGCGAACCGTCGCGTGCTCCAGGCGCAGGATCAACCCTCGGATGTCGATGATCTCCTGGATGTTATCTGGCCGGATAAATCGCCGCCCGCCCGGAACACTCACCACGATCCCCTGCATTTCGAGCGCTCGAAACGCTTCGCGCAGGACGTTGCGGCTCACGCCGAGCTGCTGCGCCAGGAGACGTTCTGGGGGCAATTGATGCCCGGGCCCGAGACGACCTGCGGCGAGCAGGTCGAAGATCTGATTGACCACGCTCTCGTACAGGCGCACCCCCCGGACTTTTTGGAAACTGACGTCTCCCTCGGTGGCCACCGGCCGGCCCGTCGCGCCGCGGTTCAGGCTCATGGTCATGGTTCACGCCTGCCGAGATCAGCGGCGCTTGGGATGCCGCGGCCAAGCGCGCGCCAGATCTGGACTTCGAAGACCTCCAGGTCGGCCGCACGAAGGAGCCCGTCAACCGCGATCATCACCTCTGTGGGCGTCACAGCGCTCTCCGCAGGCAACGCCGCTGGTGGCTGGGTCCCCCGCTCGATCGCCTCGCCGACCGTCCGTGCGTATTCCTTCACGGCCACTGCCAGTACGGTACTAGCGTGATGGGTTGTCATGCCGGTCCTTCCGTGATGAGGTTTTCGTCAACACAGGCGCCGCGCGGTGCCCGCGCTGCCGCCTCACGTTTCCACTCCACGAGTGAAAGTTCTTCGCGCCGGAGCCCGAACGCGCGTATGGCGTTCAGCGCAAGCACGTCTTCGCGCTCGGCGCGCGAAAGGAATGACAGGCGGCTCAACGAGTACGGCATGTCAAAGTCCCAGTGCGGATAGTCCGAGGCGTAGAGGACTTGCCCCGATCCGATGCGGGCAAACAGTAGTCGCAGCTGCTCGGCGCTCTCCGGCTGCTCAAGCGGCTGCACCGTGTAGAAACACTCGGCCATGTATTCGCTCGGCAGCCGCCTCAGGCACGGCGCGTCCTCTGGACGCATTCGGTAGACGCGGTCGAGCCGCGCCATCAACATAGCGATCCATGCCGCTCCTGCCTCAAAGAAAATACAGCGGAGCCGCGGGAATCGCTCACACATCCCGCTCCACACCCAATTGATCAGGCACATCGCATTGAACGCGGGGAAGCTGATCGCGTGCGCACCGAGGAACGTCTCGAACATCGGGAAGCGCGGCCAGTGCCCGGTCGAATGGAACCCAACGGCCCGTCCCCGTTCCTCCGCGGCTGCGTAGACTCTGGCGCAACCGTCAACGTAAAATTGATCGAGGCCAACAAGGTTTACTTGAAACCCGACCACGCCGGCCGCGTCTCCAAACTCGTGGATCAGCGCAAGGCTCGCATCAGGATCGACCATCGGCAAATACAGCATGGCCTTGATGCGCGGTTCCTGGGGCAGGATGCACTCCGTGAGCCAGCGGGCGTAGGCGCGAGCCACCGCGGTTTGAAAACGCCGATCCGGATGGAGCGACAGCGTCAGCAGATCGTCGGCGAAGATCACGGAGTAGTCTACGCCAATCCGTGCAAGATCGGCGACAAGGGCGTGTGCCGCCCGCGCCGGGTCAGTCGGATCGGGGGACGGGATCGGCGGCCGTTTGATCCGGCCCGCCACGCGGCGGTCTGCCGGATCGGTCGGGGCGAGCGACTCGACCGGCAACGTCTCAAACAGACGCCGCCACGGCGCATCCATGAACTGGCCGAGGAACTTGATCACGCTGATGTGATGGACGTCGGCATCGATGATGAGCGTCCGGTCGAGCCCGCGTTCTCGCACGAGGCGCGGGGCGTTTCGAAGCAGGTCACGTGGCATTGGATCCCTCCTGACCGCGGTGTGCCGCACGCGTGCCAGGGACCGTCACGTATACCACGCCGTCGTCCTCCCGGACTTTCCATCGACGCAAGTGGATCTTCCGATCAGTAATGCACTCACCCGTGGCAACGTCAAATGAGTAACCGTGCCACGGGCAGATCAGGATGCGGCGATGTGCCGCGAAGCGCTCGTCGAGCATCCGCCTGTCGCTGTCGAGGAGCACTTCGACCGGGCCCATTACCTCCCCATCGCAAACCGGACCGGCCTGATGCGGACAGATATTCTCAAACGCGGTGATGGTGCCGCCGACGCGAACAAGACCGACCTCAACCCCGTCGACCTCAACGACCGTGACGGCCTCCGCCGTGACATCGTCACATCGACAGACAGCACGCCAGTCCATCGCCGATCCTATGATGCAGCGGGCAGGCGGAAGAGGCCCGCCGCGTTCGAACCGAGGATGGCCGCCTGCTCCGCTTCGTCCAAGAACTCCAGCCGCCGGATCGCCTCGGGGGTGTCGAAATCCCATTGCGGAGAGTTTGACGCGTAGATAAATTGGCCGACGCCGATGAGATCGAACGTGGCCTTGAGGTACCCCGCATCGTCGTTCGCGTCGACCGGATGCGTCCCATAGAAGTAGCGCCGCATATAGTGACTTGGACGTTCCTTCAGGAGTGGCGCTTCCGACGGCCGCCTCATGTATCCTTGATCCAGCCGGTGGGCGACAAAGTTGAGCCACGTGATGCCGGCTCCGTAGTAGATACAGGCGAGATCCGGAATGCGTTCGGGCATGCCGCTGAGAATCCAGTTCATTAGGTGCGTCGCCTGCGTGAAGGGATACGCGTAAGCGTACGCTGCCGTATACGTATCGAACACGGTGAGCGGTGGCTCGGTCCACATGAAGACGGGATGAAACCCGAGCGGCAACCTTCGTTCCTCCAGCGCTCGATACGACCGCATATCGTGGTTTTCAAACGGTTGAAGCGCCGGGAGGTTGGTGGCAAACGCGCCCACAATCCCCGCTACGTCTCCAAACTCGTCCACCAATCGACACGACGCGTCCGTATCCCTGATGGGCAGATAGAGCATCGCCCTCGCCCGGGGATGCGTGGGCAGATAGGCGTTTGCGAGCCAGCGCGCATAGGCGGTGGCGACCCCGGTCTCCAGCCGGACACTGGGATGAAACGTCATCGTGAGCACGAGCCCTGGAAATGCGAGCCAGTAGTCCGGCTCAGAGCTGCCGTCCGACGAGCCCGGCCCGTCCGACCCCTTCTGCTGCAGTGTGGCGGCCGATGGCGGGGCACCGAGAGTTCCCGGAAGCAGCGACCCAGGCGTCGCCGCTTCGACCTCGCGCCTCATCGGCTGCGCCATGAATTGGGCGAGCTCTTCGAGACTCACCTCGATATGGGTATCGGCATCGATGACCAGGCTCACGTTATGACCCGACCGTCACTCGTTCGAGCCCGAGTGTGCCGTTAGGGGAAACCCACATGCCTTTGATACTCAGCTTGAGGCCGATCAGGGCTTCCTGGTTGAAGAGCGGAATCGCCAGATCTTGGTTGTAGATCTGCTCGAGAACCTGGCCGATAATCCGAGCTCGCGCCCGGGGATCGAGTGTGCTGCGCTGCTGAGCGATGAGACGGTCCAGCACCGGATTCGAAGAAGCGCCGACGTTATAGACGGGGATGGACGTTGAACTGAACGTCGACGTGAGCAACGTATCAGCGTCGGCGTTGCCGGGACCCCAGGCAAACAGCCAAAGGTCATACTTATCGGAAGCGTCCCGCATGGCAGCCCAGTATGTCGCCTGCTCCAGGTGCGTCAGCTCGACCCGCACGCCGATTTGTTGCAAGTACCCCTGCACGGTCTCGCTGACCAACTGACTCTGTGGCACATACGGGGCGTAGACCAACTTGACCGTGAACCCGTTCGGATACCCCGCCTGCGCCAGCAACTTCTTAGCGTCGGCAGGATTGTACGGATATCGACCGACCGCCGCGTAGCCGGGCGTCAGGGGCGACAAAACGGTGTCCGCTGGTCTCGCAAACCCGTACAATGCATCCTTGACCAAGGTCTCGCGATTGATCGCAAGGTTCACGGCTCGTCTCACCGGCGGCTTGCTGAGCGGTGAGCTGTTCCGAACGTTGGGGATGAGCCAGATCATCCGATTGATGGGTTGAGCGATGACACCCAGGGCCCGTGCCCGGCGCAATTGCGCGACCTGCTCCGGAGGTACGTCACCGATTACATCATAATCGCCGCTCATGAGGCCCAACGTCCTGGCCGAGGCGTCGGGGATAATACGAAACGTGATCGTGTCTACCCCACCGCCGCCACCCCAGTATTCGCCGTTCCGCCCCAGCACGATGCGTTCGCCCTTCGCCCACTCCGTGAGACGGTACGGGCCCGTCCCGACGGGATGCAGCCCGTAGCTCGTGCCCAGCTTCTTCACGGCAGTGGGACTCGCGATTCCAACCCCGCCTCCATAGGCGATGTTGCGCACCATCGGCGCATATTTCGCTTTCGTGGCAATCTGCAACGTGTACGTGTCGACCGCCCGAATTCCGGTGACACCGCTGAAAATAAAGGCGTTAAGCGCCTTCTTGCCGGTGATCGGATCAGTCTCCGCGAGCATGCGGTCAAATGTGAACTTCGCGGCCTCGGCATTGAACGGCGTTCCATCGTGGAACCGGACGCCTCGCCGGAGCCGAAACGTCCACACCAGGCCGTCGCCGGAAACGCCCCAGCTCTCGGCCAGCAGCGGCTTGAGTGCTCCTCGCTCATCGATATAGGCGAGGCCCTCTTCGACCAGCCCTACTGCTGAGTGGGACAGCGGGCTGGTCGAATAGAACGGGATGTCGAACGTGTTGGGCTCGTCGCCCATCGCAACGGTAAGCCGCGAAGCGCCTTGCGGAGCAGCGCGTTGTGCAACGCCGAACAACAACAGGCTCGTTGTGCCCAACGCGCGTTGCGCGAATTGCCGGCGAGTTATCCGAGGCATGTCTCGCATTCCTCCTGATGTCGGATCGACATCCGCGAGTGGGCGGTAGACTGGGTGATCCAAAATATTGTTACGCAAGACTGGCCAGAATCCTGCCCCATGGCGAGTCGCTTTGGCCTCAAAAATCGACCCGGATCGCCGATCAGAGCCCACCCTCAGATCGACAGGATGAGCAGAGGCGCCTGAGAAGGTTGTCTCCGCCAAAGGAGGCGGGGTCGGATCGGGAACAGGACGGAAGGTGCGCCACCCCCTGTGTCGGCAGCAACTGGGGGGCTCGCGCCATCTGGAAACTTGTTTGGTGGAGGTTCTGATAGTGTGGCTAACATGATGCGAATAAGGCACCACGTGCCCAAGCACCGTGCGGCTCCATGATACGATGCGTGGCAAATTACCCAGTACCCATCGGGGCAACGTGGCGCTGCGCGACGAGTGGGAGCGGTATTGTACGGGCGTCCTCGGGCCGTGCACGATCCTTGGGGAACACTCGGTGCGACACCGCGAACCCGATCCGCCAGCTATGCGCAGGGCCGCCCACTTGGTGTAGCGGCATGACTGATGCTGCCGGCATGAATTTCTCCGGCGTCCGCGAATACTCGAATCGAGGACTGGAAGCGTACCTGGGTCCACGGTGAACCATCGTGAGCGACCTCGCGTTGCGTCTCGCGGAAACCGCCGGCGGATTTTCTGGGCGTATTGGGTACGCTCTGGCCGATCTGACGTCGGACCAGTTAATCTTGGCCGACGCCGATGACATGTTCCCAACGGCGAGCGCGGTCAAGCTGCCTGTGCTCACGGCATTCCACACATATGTCGCGCAGGGGCGGGCATCTTGGGATGATACGGTAGGGTTGTCCCCGCATGATGTCCCGGGCGGTTCCGGCGTGCTACAGTACCTGTCTCTACCCCGCCCGATCTCCTTCCGAGACGCAGCATGGCTGATGATTTGCTTATCGGATAATCTCGCGACGAACGTGCTGCTTCGCACCATGAGCATCGAGTGGACGAACGAGTGTATTCGGTCCGTGATCGGGCCCGGCATCATAGTCGATTCGTACGCATATTTTCAGCCAGATCGTCCGACTCGGTCCATGGGTCGGGCGACCCCGCGTGCCCTTCTCGACTACATCAAGGGACTCGCGGCTGGGCGCTTCCCTGGCTCTGCCGGAACGCTGGACATAGCGCGCAAGCAGTTCTATCGAAACATGATTCCGCGCTACCTGCCCTACGGAGCGTACGGACGATCTCCATTGCAGATCGCAAACAAAACAGGCAGCCTGCCCGGTGTCCGCACCGATATCGCGCTCATCGAGAATCGAACGAAATCGATCGCTCTCGCGATCATGACGGCTGATTCTCGGGACGCCGGGTTCTCCTTCGAGAATGAAGGGGAGGTCTATATCGGCAAGTTGGCGAGACTAACATACGACGCGTGGTGCGCTGAGGATGTAGTGCCGCGGTAGGCACGCTAGACGGGGGAGGGAGCGGACATGATGAAGCGGCGAGAGTTTATCTGGCGGTCACTCGGTGTTGGCGGGCTCACCGTCGGCGGAGCGGCGCTTCCACGTATTCTGGAGCCCGGCACCGCGGTGTTCGCCCAATCGATGCAGGCGGGCTCCCTCGGTGAACTGCGCGTGGCGCCGTCAACTCCCGCACCCACAGTGGATGTCACGTTGAACGGATCGCAGATCGCGATGGAGCTCCTTCTGCATGTCTACGATTCGCTCGTAACCTATGACGAGCAATACAGGATTATTCCGAACGTAGCCACTCGCTGGCACGTGAGCGCGGATCGGACCACATACACGTTCACGCTGGCGCCTGAGCTCCGATTTCACAATGGGGCACCGGTCACAGCCGACGACGTGGTCGCTTCCCTCGACCGCGCACGCTCGATGGGGCAGGCGGTGGCGGCGCTGAAGCCGATCGTCTCGGTCAAGGCAACCGGTGCGTATACAGTGGTTGTGCAAACGGATAAGCCGTACGCGCTCTTGCTCGATGCGCTTGCGACACCGCTGCCGCAGGTGGCGGTCATGCCAGCCCAGTACGCCCACATGACGCGGCCACTCACTGTAACCGAAATCGTGGGTACCGGGCCGTACAGGGTCCAGGAGTGGCGCCCGGATCAATATCTCCTGCTGGCCCGCTGGACAGGATACAAGTCTCCGTCGCGTCTGCCGGCAACGGGACTGGGCGGTACCCGAATCGCGTACCACTCAGCCGTGCGCTTCATGTTCGTCAAAGAGGAGCAGACTCGGCTCACGGGTCTGTTGCGCGGCGACTACAGTTACGCGCAAGATCTCCCGATCAGCTTCACAAAGGTACTTGCCGGCAAGACTGTTCAACCGCTCGTGATGACGCAAAACGCGCTGCTCGGTTTCTGGCTCAACCAGCGGCCGGGGCAGCCGTTGGCCAGTCTCCCTTTGCGGCAGGCCATGGTCGCATCCCTCGATTTCACCTCCGTCCTCCGCGTGGCAGCGGCCGGCGATCAGCGGTTCTACAAGCCCAGCGGCAGTTTGTTCTGGCCAGAGCAAACTGACAAGTACCATCCTGATGCTGGGTCCGGTATCTACAACCATCCCAATCCGGCACGTGCCCGTGCCATGCTCAAACAGGCGGGATATCGGGGACAACCGCTGACGATTGTCACTAACCACAATTATCCCTACATGTACTCGGAGGCGCTGGAGGTCTCGCGGCAACTCAACTTGGCCGGGATCAAGACGACACTCAAAGTGCTGGACTGGCCCGGCGCCGGTCGGTTGTTCAGCCAGCCAACCGGCTGGGACATGTTTGCGAGCAGCGCAATCTTCAAGCCGAGCCTGCTCGATTGGAAGATTATCATTGCGCCGAACGCACCCCTCGCGCCGGGGTTCACGAGCCCGGAGATGGCGAAGTTGTTCGATGAAGCAGACGCCGCATTCGATCCTGCCGAACGTCGACGCGTCTATCGCGCCATTCAAGATCTCGTGTGGGAGCAGGTGCCGTTTCTACCAATCGGCTTGCTGTCGGGCTTCGACGCGCGGGCCAACAGCGTAAAGGACTATCGCGTTTATTTCATCCAGCGATTTTGGAACGTGGCCTAGGCCACGCGCTTCGGAATCGAGGCCGCATGGCTGCATACCTCGGGAAGCGGCTTCTGGGTCTTGGCGCGGTATGGCTCGTGCTCAGCGTGGTGAGTTTTCTGCTGGTGCACTTGGCCGGAGGAAGCCCGGCGTCCGTCATCCTCGGTGTGCAGGCGACGCCGGAAGCCATTGCGCGGCTGAACCAGATTTACGGGCTGAATTTGCCGCTTCCGGTGCAGTACGTGCGATGGTTGAGCCAAGTGGTGCGCGGCAACCTGGGGCAGTCGATTTTCCTGAACGCGCCGGTCGCTGTTGCCATTACAACGCACTTCGGCGTGACGGCGAGCATCACACTCGTCGGGTTTGCTGTCGCGGCGGTAATCGGGTTCAGCGCGGGCATCTTCGCCGCAGTCAGGCGCGGTGTGACGGACATGCTCGTGGTCCTTGCATCTTCGGGTGCGTCCGTCCTTCCTGAGTTTCTGTTAGCCCTGGCCCTGCTGGTCCTGCTGGCGGATGTCCTGCCGGTGTTCCCCGTGCAAGGCTACATACCGCTCGTGCGGGCGCCCGGGGCATGGTTCATGCATATCTGCCTACCGTCGCTCGCGATTGGCCTCATCCAGGGGGGACCGCTGGCAAGGTTTGTCAGAAACGGCATGCTGCAAACCCTCGCGACGGATTACGTGAGGACGGCGCGGGCCAAAGGTCTTCCTCGACGAGCCGTCCTGCTCCGCCATGCATTGCGCTCGGCGCTCCTCCCCGTCATCACGGCCGCCGGCCTGATCTTTACTGCGTTATTGGGTGGGGCATTTGCCGCGGAGGTCGTGTTCAATTTGCCGGGGCTCGGCCGGATGCTCCTCGATAGTGCGCTGAACCGGGATTTTCCGACGCTCCAGGGTGGCGTGCTGTTCGTCGGTACGCTCGTGGTTCTGGTGAATCTGGTGGTCGACCTGGCCTACGGGCTTGCCGATCCGCGCGTGACGTATGCATAATCGCACCTGGGCGCGACATGCGCGCCTGTGGGTGGGGGGCGGCGCGCTCTGTATCATCGCGGTGTTAGTCTTGATTGTACCTTTTCTCGTTCATCTCGATCCCAATGCGGCGGATCCGAACAGCTTGATGCAGCCCCCCAGTCCCGACCACGCGATGGGCACGGACATGTATGGTCGGGACGTCCTGGTTCGCACCATTTACGCGACCCAGATCGCTCTGGGAATCGGCCTCGGGGTGAGCGTGGGGACGTTCCTTTTGGGCATGCCGATTGGCATGGCGGCTGCCTATATTCGGAACCTCGATGGGTTCATCATGCGCACCGTTGATACGCTGATGTCATTGCCTCCGGTCCTCCTCGCCATTGCCTCGGTAGCCGTGTTGGGCGCCGGGCTCCTCAACATCGTGGTCGTCCTATTGATAGCGTGGACACCTCTGACTATTCGAGTGGCGCGGGCCGCCACTTTAGCGTTGTCGTCCCAGGAGTACGTTGAGGCCGCGAGAGCGCTTGGGAGCACCTTGCCGCGCATGCTCTACCGGCACATCTTGCGAAACGCTGTGGATTCCGTGCTGGTGCAGCAAACCGTGGTTTTCGTGGGGGCGATCCTGGGCGAGGCCACGTTCAGCTTTATCGGCGCCGGCCTGCAACCGCCGGCGGCAAGCCTTGGGACCATGCTGGGCGAGACTCAGGCGGTTGTCGTGCAAGCGCCGTGGCTTGCGGCCTTTCCGGCGGGTGTGCTCGTGGCGATTGCCCTGGCCGCGGTGTTGGTGGGCGATGGGCTGCGGGACCGCGCCGCCATCGGACGAGGCGCCTAGGCATGTGCCGGCGCCACGCGACCGAGGAGCACGGCAAGTTGCCGTGCCCTATTACGTTTGATGAAAAGCGGCCAGGCGATTGCATCAGCCTCGCCGAAAAATCGTCGCTCGACACGAGCGCGCTAGGGGTGCGGTCATAGCTCAGCCGACCCTGATGATCCCGGAACTCGATGCACGGATGGAGCTGGCTCGCATCGTCATGACCCCGTCCCCGCCGCCGGCCGCCCGAACTGTCCGGAGCGGGCCGCGGCGCCGAGCAGGTTCATGATCAATCGGGCCGCCAACCGACTGGTCGTGTGCTGCACATCGAGGCTCGGGATCACCTCAACGAAGTCGAACCCCACGATGCGTCCCTTGGCGGCGATGCCGCGCAGCAGGTTCGTGGCCTCGAAGTAGGTCAGCCCTCCAAACGCGGGCCCCCAGACGCCGGGCGCGATCGACGGATCGAGCCCATCCGCATCCAGCGTGATGTAGTACGCCGGCGCATCGGGCACGCGGCTCAGCACCGCCCCGACGCCGGCGCGGTGTACTTCCTCCGCCCCCACGATGACGGACCCGTACGCACGGGCGGCATCGAACTCGGCCTCTCGCGCGCTACCGAAGCCGCGGATCCCAATCTGCGCCATCCCCGTGACCCACGGCAACTCCGAGGCCCGGCGCATGGTGCTGCTGAGCCCGTCCCGTACGCCGTCACGATCGTCGCGCCAGTCGATATGCGCGTCGAGCTGAACCACACACATCGGGCCACAGGCATCGAAGGCACGCATGACAGGGATCGGTATCGAGTGCTCGCCGCCCAACACGATTGGCAAGGCGCCCTGACGCAGGATCTCGCGGATCGCGGTCGTCGTGGCGGCAGCGTTCTCGGCCCACGCACCGGGCGCCATAGCGACGTCTCCGCAGTCCGCGATGCGAACCGGCCGGCCCCCGAAGAGGTCTCCGCCAAAGTCAAAGTCGTAATGGGTCACATACCATGGCACATACTTCATCGACTGTTCGCGGATCGCGCGCGGCGCCGCGCTCGCCGCCGTCGAGTACTCGAGCTCGTACGGCGTGCCGAACGGCACCCCAATGATCGCCACGTCGGCGTCCAACGCGCGGACGTCGTGGCATCGCGGCGCGTCGAGAAACGTGGGGCTGCCCGAGGGAACGGGCGCGAGTCGCGGGGTCATCGCCTCCATGCCTCCCTTCATTTCCGACGCCCTCCAGAAGCGCGGCGTATGAGTTGCATCATGCGAGACACCGTATGCCGAGACAAGCGCCTTGGCCGCAGACGCTCCCATGCATGCTCAACGGCCTACCCCTCGACCCTCCGCGGGTCCAGGGCGTCTCGCAAGCCGTCGCCCACAAAATTGATGGCGAGCACCGTAACGACGATCATCAACCCGGGATATAGGGCGACCCACGGCGCGTTCCAGAGATAGCTCTGCGCGTTGAAGAGCATGTTGCCCCAACTGGGCGTTGGCGGCTGCACGCCGAGGCCGAGGTAGCTCACCGCCGCTTCGGTGAGCATAGCGTTGCCAACGTTCAGCGTCCCAGCCACGACAATCGGACCGAAGGTGTTGGGGAGGATATGGCGGGCGATAATCAGGAGGTCCACCGCGCCGATGGCCCGGGCTGCCTCCACAAACTCGCGCTCGCGCAGTGACAGGATGTTGGCCCTGATGATCCGGGCGAGCTCCATCCAGCTGAGCGCGCCGATCGCCACAATGAGGGTCCGCACGCTCGGCCCCAGAACGACCGCGAGCGCAATGAGGAGGAACAGCACTGGGATGCTGAGCAGTGCGTCCGTGAACCGCATCAGGACGGTGTCGACCCAGCCGCCGAAGTACCCCGCGAGTGCACCGACCGACACGCCGAGGCCAATCGACACCAACATGGCAAGCACGCCGACCGTCAGCGAGATCCGGCTCGCGTACATGAGCCGCGCGAGAATGTCTCGTCCGACCTCGTCCGTCCCGAGCGGGTGAGCCGCGTCGGGCGTGTGCAGCATGTTCTGCGGGTGGGGCTGGATCGCCGCCGCCTGCGGCACCAGGACCGGCGTCAGCAGGGCAATGGCGACGACGATGGTGACCACACCGAGCGCCAAGACTGCGCCTCGGTGGCGCGCGTACCGGGCCCACAGCGACGGACCGGAGCGCTGGTGTCCCGGCCGCCGCTCGCGACCCTGCGCCAGCGCGCCCGCGGCCTTCGCCACGCTACCCAAATCTGATCTTCGGGTCGAGGTACCCATACACGATGTCGGCGATCAAGTTGAACACGATCACGAGGACCGAGACAGCCATGATCAACCCCATCAGCACCGGGTAGTCGGCCCGCGCGGCATTCTCCACGAACAGGCGCCCCATGCCAGGCCAGGCAAAGACCTGCTCCGTGACCAGCGCGCCCGAGAAGATGCGCGCCGCATCCAAGGACATGAGCGTGACAAGTGACAAGAGCGCGTTGCGGAAGACGTGGGTCCACAGCACCCGTGCTTCCGGGACCCCTTTCGCGCGGGCTGTGCGCACGTAGTCCTGCCGCAGCACCTCCAGCATGCTGGCCCGGAGGTAGCGGACGTACCCGGCGAGGGACACGATGGACAGGACGGCGGCGGGCAGGATCAGGTGCAGCAGCACCTGCCCCACGCTCTCCCCCCGCTGCAGGTTGTACATCCCGCCGGCCGGGAGATGCGGCAGCCCCCATTGCTGGAACTTGACCGATACGATCATGATACTGACCAGTCCGAGCCAGAACGTCGGTAGCGCGAACGAAAAGAAGGCCCCGCCGTTGATCACATAGTCCCACGCGCTGTAGCGGTGCGTGGCCGAGTACACGCCGAGCGGGACCGATACCAGTACGACGATCACGTACACCGTACCCATGAGGATCAGGGTGTTGGGAAGGCGTTCCCAGATCATCACCGTCACGGGGCGATAGGTGTACAACGACGTGCCCCAGTCGCCGCGGACCACGTCGCGCAACCAATAGAAGTACTGCACAATCTTCGGCTTGTCCCACCCGTGCGCCGCGATGATGCGAGCGCGGTCTTGCGCTGAGAGCGCGGCGTTCGCCCCATACATCGACATGGGGTCGCCGCTCAGACGCACGAGCACAAACGCGACCAGCGAAATCGCGAAGAGCAGCGGCACCGCCTGCAGAAGGCGCCGGACGATCAGACCGATCACGGCCCTACTCGACCCACCACTCGTACGTGTTCCACATCAGACCGGTGATGCCACCAAAGTTTGTTGGGTTCACGCCGTGCACGCGCTTGTTCACGGTGTTGATCGTCGCGCGGTCGTACATCGGGATCATCGGCACGTCGTTATGGAGCAGCACCTGGGCCTGGTCCAGCAGCTGCCGCCGCTTCGCCGGGTCGAATTCCTTGAGCTGCGCGTCGAGCAGGGCATCGAGTTTCGCGTCGGCGAGGCCGCTCGCGTTGAGCCCGTTGGGTTTCTCCTTCGTCGGAATCTCGCTCGAGTGCCAGAATGGCCGGAGGTTCGGGTCGACGCTGGACAGCCCATTCGCGAACCCCACCACGTCGTACTTCCGCGCGAGCCACCCGCCGCCTTCGGAGAAACTGCCGAAGAAGTTCGAGGCCGGCTCGTCGTGGATCGTCATCTCGACGCCGACGGACTTCCAGTTCGCCTGGACAATGGCCTCGATCGTCGCACGCGTCTGGTTCCCTGCAGTCGTGGAGAACGTCAGCGAGAGCCGCTGGCCGTCCTTCGCCCGGATCCCGTCAGCGCCGAGCTTCCATCCTGCCTCGTCGAGGAGCGCCCGGGCCTGGTCCAGCGAGAACGGCAGCGGGTGGATACTCGTGTCCTCGTACGCGGTGTTGTCGAGCTCGTTTTTCGCGATCTTCGTCCGCCCGAACAGGACCGTATTGATCACCGTCGGCCTGTCGGTCGCCATGACGAGCGCCCGCCGGACGCGGATATCGCCCAGGATGGGATGCGGCTTCGAGACGTCGTCCCTCGACACCATCGTAAAGTGGTACCGCTCGTAGATCGGCGGGTGGGTGATGATCAGGTTGACGTTCGGCACCTTGGACATCTCGGGGATCTGGGCCTCGGTGTAGTCGATGCCGAGGTCGATGTCCCCCGTTTTGGCCTGTGCGATCACCGTGTTGCGGTCGGGCAACACCTTAAACACAATGCGGTCGAGATACGCCTTCTGGGGGCGCCAGTAGAGCGGATTTCGGACCATCGTGATGTGGTCGCCGGACGCCCACTCGCCGAACTTGAACGGGCCGTTACCGACCGGCTTGCGCCCGAAATCCTGCGAGGTCATCTTGCTCTGCACGTGCTCCGGCAGCAATTGCCAGTCCGCCAGCGTCTCCGCGACGAACGGGATATACTGCTGCTTCAGGGTCACGACGGCCGTCGTATCGTTCTTCACTTGGACGTCCGCGATCTTGTCCCACCCGGACGTGATGACGGCCCCATTCTTCGGTGTCATGATCCACTTCCACGTGAATGCCCAGTCGCGCATGGTGCACGGCGCGCCATCGTCCCACTTCAACCCGGGGTGCATACGCAGGGTGTAGGTCATTCCGTCCTTTGAGATGCCGCCGTTCGCCACCGACGGCACCTCCGCGAGGAGCGCCGGCTCCAACTGGGACTGCTGGTTGACCCGCAGCATGGGGTCGAACATCGGGCTCAGCGTCATCGTCGCGAACGAGATGTTGCCTCCGGTCAGGATCCAGTTTAGGCTGTTGGCCTCTTGGTACACACCGACCACGACCGTGCCGCCGCGTTTCGGAGCCGCCGCCAGCACCCGCGGCGTAAAACGCCCCGCCACCGCTGCGCCCGCCCCCAAATACGCTCCGGCTTTTAAGAACTGTCTGCGTGTGGACCTCCGCATGACAGGACCCCCTCCACCGTTCTCATAGTTCATTCAACGCGCAGTGCCGCACACGTCCAAGGCGGTCAACGCGAGCACCTTGGTGGCCAACACCATTTCGCTAATAAGAATGCAGTTGTCGGGAGCTTCGGCCGTTCCTTCCAGCCCGGCCGGCCCGTACAATACGCAGGGAATGCCAGCCCGCCACAGGTGGCAGATGTCGTCCCCGGCGTACGACAAGGGCAGCACCGTACCGACGGTCTCCGGGTCACGGCCGGTCACGTCGCGGTAGTGCCGGATCACGGACTGCACAATGTACTCCTGCACCGGCACGTCGGTGGGCTCCATCGTCACCCGCAGGGCCTTGAACCGCGGCGGTGGCGGCACATCGATCTCGTACTGGAACTGCGGATCTGCGGTCCGCACGGCGTCGAGCGCGGCCCGGATGTCTTCGACCACCGTTTGCGATGTCTGCGTGGGCAGGAACCGCACGTCGACGAGCAGCGTGCAGTAATCGCACGAATAGTTCGGCCCGCTCATCACGTAGTCGCGCCCGCGCCCTCCGATGATGCACCCGACATTGAGCAGCGGCAGTGCGGGCAGGTCGGGCCGGGGCGTGTGGCGGAACTTGACGGTTCGCAGTGCCTTGATCGCCTTCATCGCGTTGGCGATCGCATCCACGCGGTACTGCGGACGGGTGATATGGGTCGACCGCCCGACGATGGAGATGGCGATCTCGACGACCCCCGCGTGCGTGGTGATGACGTTGTGTGCGCCGTACGGCTCCGTGACCACCGCCATGTCCGTGCGCCGACCGCGCTCGAGGAGGTGCACGGTCCCCACGCCCCCCTGCAACTCGCCGACGACGCAGGCGATGACCAAGTCGCCCCTGAGCCTGACGCCCGACTCGCGGATCGTCTCCGCGGCCATGATCATCGACGTATCCCCGCCCTTCATGTTGTAGGAACCGGCCCCGTACAGCCGGTCGCCTTCGACGATGGGGGTCCACGGGTCGCGCGTCCATCCCTGCGCCAGGGGATCGATGTCGATGTGGCCGTTGAACATCAAGCTCCTTCCGCCGCCGGCGCCGCGCAGCGTCGCGATGGTCTGGAACCGTTCGGGGTCCACCTCCTGCAGCTCCACCTCGTACCCGCGCCGCTGGAAGAAGTCGGCCAGCCAGCGCGCGACGGCGGTCTCTTCGGTCTTGAAACTCGGAATCCGGATCAGGCTTCCGCAGAGATCGATCAGCTGCTCGGCGTTGACCCGCTCCAGCACCGCATCCGTCGTGGCCATTCCCTACACCTCCTCACGTCGACCGGGGCGCCGCGGCTGGCTCCTCCGAGCGGTCGATCACGGCGAACGCGTCGATCTCCACCAGGAGTTCTGGCAGCGCCAACCCCTTCACGACGACGCCGGTACTGCAGTGACGGATGCCTTCGAAGTACCGATCGATGACACGGTAGACAGCGGGGCGGTAAGATACGTCGGTCACGTACACGGTCAGCTTGCAGACATCCGTGATGTCGCCGCCCGCTTCCACCATGAGCTGTTTGATGTTCTTGCAGGCCTGCTCCGCTTGCGCCCCAGGGTCGTCGCGGCCGACGAACCGACCGTCGAGGTCGAAACCGGTTTGACCTCGCAGGAAGACGAAATCTCCGCTGGCGCGGATGGCCATGGAGTATACACCGTTCGCGTGGTGCCGGTAGGCGGCACCGCTGAACTCGCGAATCCGACGCCTTGGCATGATCGCTCCTCCCGCTCGATCCGTCATACCGGGCTTCGTTGGAACAATGGCTGCGCCGCACCTTAGTTCAGTGCCGCGCGCCCGAGCGCACGCGGGCGGCCTGGTTGTCGGTGTCAAGGCGAGCCGTGATGCCTGCGGTCCGCCGGGGCGACCATCCCCGCGACTGCCGACGCAGTGCTGAACCCATTCGGGAGCGCGGGAGGCGGACCTGCACCGTTACCCGAGGTCGCGCGTCCCGGACCGTACCGTACGTCGTTCGCATGGGAGGCCGCTTCGGGATCAACCACCGCAGGATGCGTCGTCGTCGCCGGTCCAGGCTTGGAAGGAAGGCGGAAACTCCTCCTCCGCCGTCCTACCGGCCCAGTGGTGAGCGCGAAAACCATCCCAAACGCGCCGCGAGGACGCCCGCACGCCCGCGAGGAGGGTCGAATGGTCCCACGCCAAGACCTCCCCGCGGTCGACCACCGTGATGCCGTCGACGATGACACGCTCGACCAGGTCGCTCGTGGCACAGTGTAACAGCGCCTTGACCGGGTCGTACACTGGACCCAGGCGCGGATTCGTGAAGTCGACGATCACGAGGTCGGCCTTCGCCCCAGGGCAGAGGCGGCCGAGATCGGTTCGCCTGAGCGCCTTCGCGCCGCCCAGTGTAGCGGCCGTGAAAACGGTAGCGGCGTCCGCCGCTTCGTGGTTCCGTGTGGCGACCTTCCCAAGCATCGAGGCATACTGCATCTCCGCGAACATGTCGTGCGGGTAGCTGTCGGTCCCAATCGACACGGTGACGCCGCAGTCCACATAGCGCTGCAGATCCTCCAGCATGGCGCCCCGACGCGCAACGGCGACCGGCGAATGCGCTACAGAGCTGCCAGTCCGCGCAATCGTCTCGAGATCCCCGGCGTAAGGGTACCCGACACGCGAGTGTCCGTCAGCGTACAGGCAATGGCCGAGGACGACCTCAGGGCCGAGGAAATCAACACTTGCCAGGTACCCGACCGGCGTAAAACCCGTCGTCCGCAGGATTTCATGAAACTCAAACACCTGCTCCGCGCAGTGTATCGAGAGGCCAACCCCGAGGCTGCCGGCCGCCGTCTTGGCGGCGCGCAGAAGCGCGGGGGCGGCGTTGAAGGTCTCGTGGATGATCACCATCCCGTGCACCCGCCCGTCGTACCGGCCGTGATGCTCCTTGATGAAATCGACGGCATCGCGCAGCGCGCCGGCCCCGCCGTCCTCTCGCCACGACCGTAGCACCCGCCCATCCACGCTCCAAAGGTAGTGGGCCGAGGTGACGCCCGGGCCGTAGTACAATCGGATGCCGCATTCCCCGGCGAACCGCACAAGTTCTCGGCCGACGATAGCGTCGCCGGTCCCCATGTCGAGCACCGTCGTCACCCCGCTGCGCAGCAACGTGGCGAGGCCGAAGCGCAGCGCCGCGCCGGTATCCTCGCCGGCACCGAACGGCGGAGCGTGAAGCGCCTTGCGCGGCTCGTAGTGGAGAAACCCGGACCCCTGCAGTTCGCGCCGGCCGACGTCCAGCACCAGGCGATCGCCCGGGTGCGCGCCGATGTGCGCGTGGGTGCTGATGAGCCCAGGGATGACGAGTTTGCCGCGCGCGTCGATCACGGTGTCGGCGTCCGCTTCTGCCCCCACGCCGACCGCGACGATCCGATCGCCGACGAACACAACGGCGCCGTCTGAGATGATACGGTGACGGGACCCATCGAACGCAACGACCCATCCGCCGCGGATGGCGGTCCTTTGCCTTGGCGGTGCGCTCGCCTGCGACATCATCCTCTGCCGGGAACGGCGCACGCCGTCCGCGCTCTCAGCAACCAGACCGCCTCCCCCGTCGCGGGACTTGCGGTGCCGTCGCGTCAACCACCTCGCTGGCAAGGTCGCGCGTGGGCTCGAGTCCGTCCCACAGCGTCAAGGACCGGGGAAACACAGCTTCCACCGGGCCGCCGGACCAATGATAGTTGGGGAACCGCTGCCAGATGCGTTCCCCAGCGCGGCGGACGTCCTGTGTTACGGAGTCCATGTTCCAGGCGAGCACCCGCCCGTCCCGGACCACGGTGCGGCCATCTACAATCACCGTGTCCACCAATTCGCCGGACGCCGCGTGCACAAGGGACCGGATCGGATCGTACACGGGCCCGACGCGCAGGGCGTGGAAATCGATTATGGCGATATCCGCCTTGGCCCCACGGGACAGCCGGCCCAGATCATCCCGGCCCAATGCCCTGGCACCGCCGAGGGTAGCGGCCCGAAAAATGTCGCCGGCCGACGCAACCTCGGGTCTCTGTTCCGTCACCTTGCAGAACAGGGCAGCCGCCTGCATTTCCGCCACGATATCTAGCGGATACGTGTCCGTGCCGATCGACATGTTGATACCGCGGTCGAGGTAGCGCTGGAAGCTCTCGAGCACCCCGCCCCGTCGCCCGCCAGCGAGCGGCGCGTGCGCCACCGTTGCGCCCGAGCGCGCCACGGTCTCCAAATCGTCGTCGTACGGATACGCGATCTGGCTGTTCCCGCCTACGAAGCGGCAATGCCCGAGAATCACATCGGGCCCGAGCAGGCCGTGCTCGGCGAGAAGCCCGACCGGCGTTCGTCCTGTGCGGCGCACGGCATCCTCGAATTCGTAGACTTGCTCGCCGACGTGGAGCGTGATGCCCACGCGGAGCTCGTCCGCGAGGACCCGGGTGCGCTGGAGCACCTTTGGCGTACAGTTGAACGCCTCATCGGGAATGAGGATCCCTCGGTAACGCCGCTGGTAGGCGCCCGCGTGCCGGGCTATGAACTCCGCCGCGCGGTCCATGGCCGCGAATGCTCCCCGCTCGTCGGTGCTGCGATGTAGCCGTCCCCGGTCGTCGAAAGTATACGTCCCTGGGTTGAACCCGGGAGCGTAGTACAGCCGGATGCCGCATTCCCCGGCCCGCCGCAGCATGGTCACGCCCCCGTCGAACAGGCCGCCACCCATCTCAACGACCGTGCTGACGCCGTGTCGGAGCAACGAGCCGAATCCGAACCGGATCGAGGCGTCGGGATCGTCCGCTGCTGTAAACGCCGGCCCGCCGGCCGCGCGCCTCGGCTCGTAGTTGAGAAATCCGGACCGCAGCAGGTCGCGCCGTCCGGTATCGACGATCAGGCGGTCGCCGTAGGACGCCCCAACGTGCGCGTGGGTGCTGATCAATCCGGGAATGACCAGCTTGTCGGTCGCGTCGATGATTCGATCCGCGACGCCGCTCCAGTGCCTCCCCACGTGCACGATCCGATCGCCCCGGTAGACCACCCGGCCCTGTTCGATGATGCGGTGGTCTGACCCGTCGTACGCGACCACCCAGGAGGCGCGAATCTCTGTTGTCTCGTCGCGGGCTGCGGCTGCGTCCTTGCCCATGCACTCCCCTCCCGACGCCCGCGCCGGGCGTGTCTCCTCAGTGAACGGCGCGGCCCGACACGGGATCGTCCGCGTCTTCCGACCACCCAAGCCCTTGACAGCGGCGGCCAGCAGAAAGTAAGATTACTTTCAATTGTTGCAAGTATTCCTTCACCACGGCACCACCGAGATCCTTTCGTCGTCGATACCAACTCAAGTTGGATTGAGCCGGGCTGGCCGGGCGCCCACCACCGAGGGGAAGAGGCGCTTCCGGGCCTGGAGAGGCGTGACGATGGGCGCATCCGGCAAGGGTCCGCACCCGACGGGCAAGGGGGCGCTGGGGGCCGGTGCGCCCGGCCCCGGGTGGCTCAAAGGTAAGGCCGCGGCCTTAGTCTTGTCGTTCGACGTGGACGCGGAGGCGGCCATCTTGCCGTACGGCCGGCGGTACGCCGAGCATGCCATGGTCATGACGCACCAGGCGTACGGTCCTCTGGTGGGCGTCCCGCGGCTGCTGCAACTGCTCACCGACGTGGCGCTTAAAGCGACGTTCTTCATCCCGGGTCTGACCGCCGAGCGGTACCCGGAGATGGTGGAACGCGTGGCGGCGGCCGGCCACGAGATCGCCCACCACTCGTTCAGTCATCGCTCCGCCGTCACGCTCACACCGGACGAGGAGCGGCTCGACTTCGAGCGCGCGCTCGACGCGCTAGGACGCCTCGGCGTCCGTCCTGTGGGGCACCGGGCGGCACTCTGGGAGGCGACCTGGCGGACGCCGGCTCTCGTCGCCGAGTACGGGCTTCTCTACGACTCCAGCCTGATGGACGACGATCGGCCTTACCTGCTGGAAACCGGCAACCATGCGATCGTCGAGTTACCGCCCCACTGGAGCCTCGACGATTGGGAGCAGTACGCCTACCTGCCGCAGCCGTCGATCGGCCAGCACATCGAGTCGCCGACCAAACTCCTCGAACTTTGGTCCGGCGAGCTCGACGCCATGTGCCACTACCACTGCCTTTGCATGGTGACCTGCCACCCATTTCTCTCTGGACGTCCGAGCCGGATCGAAGCGCTGCGCCGTTTCATTGAGTTCGCGGCGGCGCGGAGCGACGTTGACATCGTGACCGCCGAGGAGGTCGCGCGCCGGGCGGCCGCGGATGCGACGCTCGCGCGCCGCCGCCCCGTCCCGCTCGGGGTCAACGCGGAGGTGTATCCCGACGCGTAGCACCCGAACTGAAGGAGGAGACGCAAATGGATCGAGTCGCGCAGTGCATTGCGGTACCGGCGAGGGAAGGGCGCGCGCTCCGGATCGCATGCGGCAGCCGGTTTCGGATCGTCGACGTTGAGGGCGGCCAGTGCGGGGATTTGTTCGCCTACGCCACCGCGGACATCTCAGAATACGCGAGCGCACCGCACACGCGGGTGCACGTGAACCGACTCTTTCCCCGGCCAGGAGAAGCCTTCGTGACTAACCGGCGCCGGCCGATTCTCCTACTGGAGCGGGACGACTCGCCCGGCGCTCACGACATGCTGGTCGCAGCGTGCGACCCGGCGCGCTACGCTGCGCTGGGAATCGCGGCCTGGCACGCCTCGTGCGAGGAGAATCTCCGCGGCGCGATGCGCACTTTTGGTTTCGACCGTATCGAGGTCCCGCAGCCGATTAACCTCTTCACCAATATCCCGATTATGGAGGACGGCTGGCTGGACTGGCGGCCTGCGCTCACTCAGCCAGGAGATTCCGTCACCCTGCGGGCGGAGATGGACTGCTTCGTTGTCATCTCGGCGTGCCCGCAGGACATTGTCCCCATCAACAACAGGCGGCCCACGGGCCTCGCGCTCGAGGTCCTGGCCTGATCTGCTACGCCCTGGCGGCGGGGGCTGTGCGCGGATAGTGGCGACGAGGGGGAAGCAGCCGTGCCGCCCCGCGGCGGCGCACCCTCGCGGATGGAGGTGGAGGGGTGAGAGCAACACGCAGGAAGTTCCTTCGCGGTCTCGCGTACGCGGGAGCGTTCGCTCGCGTGGTGAAGGGCGGCTCGCCGGAACGCGCGTCCGCTGCGGCCCCTACCCCGAAAGCCGGCGGCACGGTCGTCGTGGGAGTGTATCAGGAGGCAAACAGCCTGAACTGGATCCTCACCGGCGGGCCCATCTCCTTTGGGACGATGATTTTGGCTCCGATGTTCGAGCCGATGCTCCGGGTCAATGCCCAGTCTCAACCAGAACCTGCGCTGCTCGCCGAGGTGCCCACCGTGGCGAACGGCGGCATCTCGCGAGACGGGACGACCTACACGCTCCACTTGCGGCCCGGTTTAAAGTGGGACGATGGCGCGCCGTGCACGATGCGCGACTGGACCTTCACGTGGAAGTGGATCATGAACCCGAAGAGCGGCGCGCAGATCACCGCGGGATGGGACAAGATCGCCGACGTTCGGGTGAAGAGCGATGTACTTGCAATCGTTACGCTGCGCGAGCGTTACGTGCCCTTCGTCGCGGAGACGCTGGCCGGGTGGCAGCTCCTTCCCGAACACGTCCAGAGCACCATGAGCTCAGAGGCATTCGGCCGCAAGCCGGTCGGTAACGGACCATTCAAGTTCGTGGAGTGGGCGTCCGGGGATCACATCACCATGGACCGCAACCCGCTGTATTGGCGGGCCCCGAAGGCTTTCCTCGACCGAATCATCTTCAAGATCCTCCCCGACATCAACTCGGTCATTGCGCAAGCGAAGACCGGCGACATCGATATCGGGGTCAGTTACACGGAGGCGCAGATCCCGGAATTGACGAACGCCCCGGGCCTACAGCTGGCCGTCACCCACCCGGCCCAGTACGAGCGTTATCATTTCACCATGGTCAGCGTTGATGACCTCAAGACGCCGCATCCCATCCTCGGCGACCGGCGCGTGCGGCGGGCGCTCATCCTGGCAACGGACCGCCAAACGATTATTGACACGGCGCTTTACGGGAAGACCACGATTGCCAAGAACGAACTAGACAACACCCCGTACGAGAACCGGGCGATCCACCCGCTACCATTCTCGCCCAACCAGGCCGCCGAGCTACTCGATCAGGCTGGATGGCGGCGTGGCGCAGACGGCGTCCGCACGAAGGATGGCCGCCGGCTGACGCTGACCTTCAGCACTACCGCCGGGAACCGAACCCGCGAGACGATTGCTGCGATCGTGCAGGCGGGCTGGAAGGCGGTGGGGGTCGAGATGACAATCCACAACGAGCCGGGATCGAAATTCTTCGCCAGCTTCGCCGGCGGGGGCGCGTACGTCTCCCGGAGGTACGACGTGGTTGGATTCACAAACGGCCTGACGAGCATCGACCCTAACTTTCGACCATTCTGGCACTCCAGCCAGATTCCTACGAAGACGAATCGGAACGGGTTGAATAGCAGCGGGCTGGCAGATTCCCGCCTGGATGCCCTCTTGGACGCGCAGCTGAGAGAACTGGATCCGGAACGGCGGCGGACGTTGCTCAATCAGGCTCAAGTGCTTATCCACAACGACGTGCCGATGATCCCCATGTACGACCGCGCGAGTATCAACACCGTAAGCAGCCGCCTGCGGGGCGTCCGCCCAATCAATTTCGGGGGCATATCGGGCATCGTGTGGAATACGAACGAGTGGTGGGTCGGGTGATGCCGCCTGCCGCGGCGGCGGGCCGGCCGCGACGATCCAGGAGGCTAGTAGGACTTCGGATGCCAGTCACCGTTAGCACCTCATGTAGCAGCCGGCTGTATCTGCGGAGGTCCTCGTGACCGACGGCCGGGCGCCAGCCCGAGGAAAGGTCATTACGACTGGCAGGCCGCCGGCAGCCGGTATCTCGACCGTCTTGGAACGGCTGGAGGCACCGCAGGACAATCGTTCCGCAACCCAGCGGCGGCTGGCCTCTTACCTGCTCGCCGAGTACAAGGCTGCCGCGTTCGCCACAGCGGCGGAGATCGCCCGCCAAGTGCACGTCAGCGAAGCGAGCGTCGTTCGCTTCGCTACCTCTTTGGGGTATCGCGGATTTCCCCAGCTGCAACAGGCGCTCCGCGAGCGGGTGCTGCAGGAACTGACCACGCTCGAGCGGCTACGCGACTACCACCTGAAAGTGAACGGCCGACGCGCCGACGTCCTAGCGACGGTCGTCCGTCATGAGCAGGAAAGTATCAGCAGGCTGCTTCAAGCCAACCGCTCGCGCGCAGTTCGCGATTGGGGGCGCGCGTTGCGGTCCGCACGGCGCGTAGCGGTGTGCGGGGCGCTGGCCACGGCGCCGCTCGCACAGTTTCTGGCGTTCCACCTGAGCAAGGGCCGGACCGGTGTGCATTGCTTTGGGACGGCAGATCTTGTAGCATACCATGCACTCGCGGCGATGAGTCAGCGGGACGTAGCCTGCGTGATAGGCTTCCCCCGGTATCCTCGTGCGCTCGTCGACCTCGCGCGATTCGCGCACGAGCGCGGGGTACGCGTGGTGGTGCTCACCGACAGTGAGGTCTCGCCGCTGGCAACGTTTGGCCGGCCCTCGCTCGTGGCCCCCACGACGCCGCTCACGTTCGTGGACGGCTACGCAGCCGCCATTTGCATGATGACGGCGGCACTGACGCAGTTCGCCTCCGTGGCGATGGGAGCGGTGCGCCGGTCCCTCGCGGAGTACGACGCGGCCGCCCGCCGGACGGGGGTGTTTCTCAGGACATAACGCGCGCTGCCACCGGCTGACCCCTGGCGCGCTATCACCCCAAGAGATTGTGGATCAATGTCGCGTAGATGCGGGCGGCACGCGCGACCGCGGTGAGCTCCACGTATTCGTCCGCCATGCCCGATGTCGTGAAAAATGCCGGTTGCGACGTGTTCGACTCTCGGTACGGACCGAACATCGCGGTCGGGATGCCGGCGTCCATGAAAAAGTGTGCGTCCTCGAATCCAGCGGTACACCCGAGCCCGGCCTCGCGCCCGGTCACCTCGCGATACGCGCGCTGACACGCTGCGACGATTGAGGCGTCCGGGGCGATCTCCATCGGGTGCACATGCATGATCTCCCGCACACTGACCTCGAACGGCTCGGGATCCCGGGCGCGGACGCGCGCGCACACGTTACGCAGTTCGCTAAGGGCCTGCTCGGCCGTCTCGCCGGGAATCAGGCGCCGGTCTACCTGTAGGGTGCAGCGGTCCGCGACCAAGTTGAATTTCACGCCGCCCTGAATGCCGCCGAAATTGACGGTGGGCGCCGGCAGGATCGCGTGGGTCCGCTGCCGCAATCGCGGGACGAGCTCGCTCTCGATTGCCCGCGCTACCCGGACCATCTTGCTGATCGCGTTGATGCCGAGCCAGGGTCGCCCGCCGTGCGCGCTCTTACCGCGGACTTCCACCTCGGCCCATAGGGAGCCCCGGTGGGCAATGTTGACGCTGTCGCCGGTCGGCTCCCCGACGACGGCCATGTCGCCGCGCAGCCGCCCGTGTGCCGTCAGGAACCCCGTCCCCTTATGGCCTCCGCTGACCTCGTCCGCGACGATGGCGAAGACGAGATCACCGCGCAGCGCCACACCGGATGATCGAAGCGCTGAGGCGGCCGCGAGCACGGCCGCGATGCCGGCCTTCATGTCCATGGCGCCCCGCCCGTACAGCCGGTCGCCCTCGATCTCCGCGCCGAATGGATCGTGGATCCAGTCATGGCCAGGCGGTTGGACATCCATGTGACCGTTCCAAATCAGCGTGGGCCCTTGCCCGGATCCTTGTAGGATTGCGACGATATTGGCCCGCCCAGGCTCCGATTCGATGATCTGCACATCGCAGCCGAGCTGGCGAAGGCGGTCGGCGATCAACGGCGCTAAGAGCGCTTCGTCCCCGGGCGGATTGACGGTCGGCACCCGCACGAGCGACTGAAGCAGCCGTGCCAAGTCGAACTCGTCGATCGCAAAGGAGCTAGTCACGATCGGTGCCCGAGCATGCCCTCCCCCATGCGTCGCTGCCGTCGCCCACTCCAGCTAAGCGAGGCGCTCCGCCCCGGGGCAGCCGCTACGCGGCGCCTATGATGCGAAGTTGCCGGGGAAGACCGCTGAGGCGCTCCGCCCCTCGATCGGTCACGGCAACCGGTTCGCCCAGGTACAGGCAACGATCCCCTGCAGGGGTCTGGGCGCCGACGAAGAGGAAAAACGTCATGCCCGGTTGCAGAACGTGCGTATCGCGCTCCTTGATGCGGAGATTGTCGATCCAGGTGGGCGGGTATCCGATGCCGATCCCATATCCGACGTGCCTGCCCGTCCGCGACAGGCCGCCAGGTTCCAGGCCGGCGTTGACCGCCCGGCAGACCCGGGAGGTGGGGACGCCGGGCGCGATGCTCTCGAGGCCGCGCTCGAGCCCGTCCCGCATGTGGCCGTACAGCGTCTGCACCTCTGCTGGGGGGGCACCGACACAGCCCGAGTGGACGGCGACGGCGTGGTAGCGCTTGTACGGAGCGCCGATCTCGATGGTGAAAACGTCCCCCTGTTGAATCACGCGTTCCGTTGCCGCCCCGTGCGTCTGGGTCAAGGTCCGCCTCCCGAACGCGATGGGCGGGGCGACGGCCGGGTAGTCGGCCCCCTCGGTGGAGAGCGTCGACAGCACGGCCGCGTTGACGTCGCACTCCCGCCGGCCCGCGTGAACGACCTCGAACGCGGCGGCGAACGCCTTGTCCATGATTTCGCCGGCGCGGCGCATGTAGCGCATCTCCGCGGGCGACTTAATGAGGCGGAGCTCGGTGACGAGGTCCGAGGCGTCGACCAGTTCCACACGGCCGTCGAGGTGGCCGCGCAGGAGATCGTAATAGTAGGGTACCAGCGCATGGCTCTTTTTTTCGACCCCCAGCCGCTTGGAGGAGCCAAGCAGGCCGTGCGCCTCCAGCACCTGCGCGGTGGTCCAGCCGGGGTCCCGGTCTCCATCGTCCAGCCACGTGCTGATTTCATCGACCAGCGGCAGGTCGCGAATGATCAACTCGTCCGCTCGGCGGCAGACAGCAATGGTCGGGACGGACGGGTCCGCGGGCAACACGACCGCCTGATAGACCCAATAGCCTACTTGGTCGTATCCGAACAAGTAATAGAGGCTCTCTTGATGAAACAAGAGCATGCCATCCAGCCGCTCGGCCGCCATGGATTGTCGGGTACGCTGAATGCGTGTGCGATACTCGGACCTGTCGAACGGAAATTCAGGCATGGGGGCGTCCCCCTCGGCTACGTTCGCGGTTGGTCCGAAACTACCGCGCTCCTTCGCTAATCCCCTGCCGCACGGCGTGAATACACTGCCCCGGATCCAAGTTGTTGCGACTAGGGCTTATCGAGAGATTAAGCACGCTCGGCCCACCGGGTTTGACGAGTGGGCCACCCGCCTGGCGTGGACCATCGCCGACGGCGCTGCCAAAGTCTGGATCGCCATGGATCCCGATGTGCTGAATCTGGGATCGAATCCCGATTTTGGAGACGAACCGCTCGGTCCTACAACGGAAGAGCTCACGGAACTGACGACCAGGTCGGCCGAGCGTGCGGCCGCAGCAAGTTCGGCGGTCTTGGGTTTATGGCGCTCCCGCACGACGCTCAGACGCTCCATGCGATCTGCGTCTATATTCTCCTCTACACGCTGGCCGGCGTTATCGCCGGCGGCGCATGAACGAGGTACGCTCCGTGGAAACCGATACCCTGCACTGTGCCTGCTCTCGCGCTCACAGCCACAACGACGGCGACTGTCGCTCCGGCCAGCGCCACCGGCCACAGCGGCCGGCCGGCGAGCCCAGAGAGAAAGATTCCAGCCAGAGCGAGGCCGGCCACTATGAGCGCTCCGCGAAACGACGCCTGTAGCGCGCCGGCGTCCGGCCGGGCGACTTGGGGAAGACGATCCCGCAGTTGATCCCGGAATAACCAGAGGAACACCAGTATGTTAGCAACCACCGCCGCGGCATTCGGAAGCGCCATCTCAAGCGTGAACAGCGAGAATGGCACGCCAAGTCGATCCGTGATGATCAGATTGGTGAGATTGCTCGTGGGGAATACGAGCGAGCCGGTGTTGACGACGAACGCGCACGCGTATAGGTAAGGAAGCGGATCAGATCCAAGCGTTGCCACCGCGGCATGGATGACAGGTGTCAGAATGATGACCGTGACGTCAAGCGACAGCAACGCCGTCACGATGGCGCCAAGGAGAAAGACGTCAATCAGTAGGCGTTGACCAACTCCCCAACTGGCTTGGACTGCGTAATATGCTGCCCAGCGGAACACCCCGGCCTGCTCTAGTACGATCGAGATGATCATCATGCCGAGCAGGAACAACAAGACACTTCCCGTTTCGCGCCCGACAGCGATCATATCCGCCGGGGTGAGCAAGCCTACCATAAGGAGCGCGGCCGCACCACCTACCGCCAGCCATGCTTCATGTAGGCGTCCGGGCCAGACTATCATGAGGACCATGGCAATGAGAAAGACGATGAGCCCGAGAAATACCTGGACGTCCGGCGCTACGTGCAGTGCGACGCCTTGGTTAATGATTCCACCCCGCTCTCTTCGATACGGTCCCTAGGGCTGTACATTAGGCTGCGAGGTCTCGAACCTCGGACCCGCTAAGGGCGATACAAAGGTGCGCCATGGCGCAGAGCCTGTCCCACTCGGACAGCCGTCACCTGGCCTGCGACACACGTTGCGCACGCCGGAGGCAACGTACGCGTAGCCAAGAGCAAGACGACAGCGTCCCTTGCGCTCGATCATCACTTCGACCAGACCCGGAGTGCCGAGGCCGAAGGCTTCTTCCAACGCTGGCTAATTCTCAGCCGGACGCTCCACGATCCATGAACGCTCGCTCTGCGGTACTGAGTTTGCCAGATAGATAGTTGAAGTTATCGATCAGCTGCTCTACCAGCGTATGTTTCCCGCGCCGTTGGACCACGATGCCCCTCCCGCACGCGCAACCGAGCTCCGATCAATGCCTTCGATATCTTGGTGGGGCACCACACGCCCCAACACTGGCCGCCCAAGAAACCCAACCGAGCTTTACCACGATCTACCGCGCTGCCACGGCTCTCTCGTGATCGCCGCGAGTGTCTTTGAAGGACCTGTACAACAATCCCAAGTACAGCAACTTCGCCGTCGCGCACGCGACAAAACGTAGCGCCAGCACCGAGATCTGAACGGCCAGACCAGAGAGGACGGGGCTTACCACCTGGCTCAGGCTTCTCGTGGCGCCGATAACTCCCAGGGTGGCTTCTCGCTCTGCGTGCGGGACAATGGAGACAAGATAAGCCTGACGCGCCGGGACGTCCATCGAAGCGAGGGCCGTGTTTGCAAGGTAACAGAGAGCAGCCGCGGAAAAACTTGGGGCCACAGCCATCAGCAGCAGGAAGAGCTGAGGCGGGAGATGCGTCCAGATCATGGTGTTCAGAAGACCGATGCGATTGGCCAATCGCCACGCCGCCTCATACGAGGCCGTTTGCAGGGCATTTGCCACCGCGAACGTCACCCCAAGTTGCTCCGGGGTGGCTCCGAATCGAATCACCCATCCAGTAGGCAATCATCGGGGGAAGAATCAGGCCCCCTGCGCCGGCGTCGAGCATCAACAAGGCCGCCAGCTTCATTACCGGCCGTCGCGTCGTCCACGCAATCGCGCGATACGGTCGGCCACGCTCAACGGACGGCGACAACCACAATGGAGGGCGTCAACGGGGATCCGTACGAGGGCCGGTCCTACGGCAGCGACGCTCGCCGCCAGCGCCACAGTGGCGGTCCCCGTACCAATTGCGGTCGAGCGCCAGCCACGCGTCATTCCCACGGCAAGCACGATCGTCAACGCCTCGACCATCTCTACAGCGGACGCCAAGAACGCCGCCAGGATCAGGAAGAAACTACCCATACCCTCTCCCGCACGCATGACGTAGTGTCAGCGCCGACTGCTCGGACGCCGCAAGATGTTAAGGGCCTTAACAGCCGTTTAATTGTTATACCTATAATATCGAACGGATGTGATGTCAAGCCTTGACTATAGACACTAAGGGCCTTACACTGGCTTCTAATATGAAAACAAAATCCAGTATTGATAAGGAACGTGTGCGATCAAGAGAAGCGGCGCCTGCACCCCAGGAGATGAAGCGGCCCTGGGGAGAACTGAGACGCCTCCTAGCCGCGCGTGGCGATCGCCTGACGCCGCAGCGAATGGCCATTTATGATGCGGTCGTAGGCCGCACAACGCACCCGAGCGTCGATATGGTGTACGAGCACGTCCATAAGCGGTTTCCAAGCCTGAGCCGCGCCACGGTCTATGTGACACTCAGCCTATTCGCCGACCTTGGTTTGATTCAAGAGGTCAGCGGCCCGATCCGGCGGTACGATGGCCAGGCGGCGCGGCACGTGAACCTCGTGTGCGAGCGATGCGGGAGCGTCGTCGACGTTTTCGATACTCGTCTTGAAGATATCGAGCGCAAGGTTGCATCACAGGCAAGGTTCAGCGTCCGGAAAACGCGCTTTGAGCTCCACGGCATCTGCCCGAACTGTCAACGCTCCGCTTGATCCAATCACGTGGGGGGTGCACGCGTGCCACGAGATGAAGTGGGCGTGGACGTGTCTGCAACCGCCGTTGGGAGCCAGGCGGGCGCTGACCGGACTGAACAGCCCAGGACGCACCACCACCTGGGCTTCCTCCTCAAGGTGATCCAGCCTGCCCTCCTGGGACTCATGGACGGGTCGATATCCACGTTGGCGCCGCTTTTTGCCAGCGCGTTTGCGATACACAGCACGCACACCGCCTTTCTCGTCGGCAGTGCCGCGGCGCTTGGCGCCGGGATCAGTATGGGCTTTGCGGAAGCCTTATCGGATACTGGCGAGCATACTGGGCGCGGGCACCCGTTCATCCGTGGGACGATTACCGGTGGAGCTACCCTGATCGGGGGCATCATGCATGCGCTGCCGTTCTTGATTCCGCATCTGGGTCTCGCCCTGGTGTTGGCGTATCTTGTCGTCGGGATTGAGCTCATCTCCATTGCGCTGATTCGCTATCGATACTTCAGGATGAACTTCTGGCTTTCCGCACTGCAGGTCGTGGTGGGTGGAGGACTGGTCTTTCTTGCCGGTATCCTCATCGGCAGCTCATGATAGGCATGCGGCACACGTAGGGTCAGGAAGTGGACAGATCAACCGCCCCCAAGGGGATATCAGGGCGACAGCGAAATTAACCCCGGCAGATGACGATGCACCGACAACGCAAGCCAACAAGCCGCGTCCAGCAATTGGAACGCAAGAGGACGCGATTTGTCCTTCTCATTTACCGTATCCCGTCAACAGCCTCCGCGGCCCGGGTGGCCGTGTGGCGACAACTGAATAAGATCGGGTTGGTATATCTGCAGCAGATGGCGGGAGTCTTCCCGGATGATCCAAGGATCGTCCGTGAACTCAAACCAATCCTGCGCAAGGTGGTGGCGGCCGGCGGCGAGTACCACCTACTTTCTCTCGGAAATCTCCCGCCCGAGGAGCGAGAAAAGCTGGTCGCACGATTTCGTGACCAGACCTCCCGCCACTACAAGGAAATCATCGAAAACTGTGAGGTCAACTTTGTCAAGGAGATCGAGTTCGAGATCTTTCGCAAGAACTTCACGTACGAAGAAGCCGAGGAGATCCGTACAGAATTCGAAAAGATCGTCGCATGGTTCGAGCGCGTGAGAGAGCGGGACTGGTTTGGCGCGCCGAACCGGAAACTTGTACAGACCTGGCTGTCGCGATGTGAACGGTTGCTTGATCACTTCGAGGCGCGTGTCTACGCTGCAAACCAAGAAGGGCCTGTCACGGGCCCTCGAGCCTCGAGGGGCCGCGATGTGTCCTCACCTTACGGCGCCGGTGTCGGATTCCCAGCGCCCGTTCCTGAGAGACTAACGACTCGGAATTCGAATGGCAGTCGCCGCATCGGCGCCGCGCGGCTTCGGGCTCGGTTGCGTCGTGGGCGACCGACCGGTAAGTTACGCAACTCCGAACTGCCCACCGATCGCGCCGCCGACACACCGTCAGACGAGTAAGGGATCCGGTCGGATTACGCCCTAGCCGGAGGCGAGGCATGACACATCGCGAGCGCATCCAGGCTACGCTGAAAGGGAACCCGGTAGATCGCTCCGCGATCGGTCTGTGGCATCATTTCCCCGGTCGGGATGACAGTGCGCGTGGCCTTGCGGATGCTACCGTCACCTTCCAGCGTCTCTATGATCTGGATCTGGTGAAGTTAATGCCCACTGGGATGTACCCTGCCATTGACTACGGCGTTGAGGTCAAGCTCTCGAATGACCATATTGGCACGACGAGATTCGTGAGCGGACCTATTCACGCGCCCAGTGACTGGGCGCGGCTTCCAACGGTGTCTCCTGACCGGGGCATCCTGGCCAGAGAAGTCGAGGCAGTAGCGCTTGTGCGAAAGGCCCTGGGGCGCGACGCGGTTGTTGTCCAGACCATCTTTAGTCCGATTACCATCGCGGCCAAGATTGCCGGAAGCGCCGATCCCGTGGTGGAAGCGGCCGAAGAGCATGAGCCCTTGCTCACTACGGCGCTGCAGCGCATTGCAGACGATGTGGTCGCATTCGGCCGCGCGTGTGTTGAGGCCGGCGCGGATGGATTCTTCCTTGCGACGCAGCTCGCGGGACGCTCCGCGTTGCCAGGCGGGATGTATCGGCACCTGGGCATCCCCTATGACCTGCGGGTGCTGGAAGCGCTGCGGAGCAGAACATGGTGCACTATCCTACATCTTCACGGATCGGACCCCATGTTCGAGCTGGCGGACGAGTATCCCGTGGACGCAGTAAACTGGCACGATCGGGAAACCGCACCGGCGCTCAGCGCCGCGCTGAGCATGACGCGGCGGACACTCGTCGCGGGGATCAACCGAAACGGCGCGATTGCAGCAGGCCGTCCTGAGGAAGTCACCGCCGAGGTGCACGACGCCATATGTCAAACGGGCGGGCGGCGCCTCATCGTGGCGCCCGGGTGCGTCATCGGATATCGCACCCCGGCAGAGAACCTTGCGAGCGCCCGACGTGCTGCGGAGGAGTCACATCCAGCCTGAGGATGAACCTCGCGCCCCTCGCTTCGTCATAGGCTTCCACCGCGCAACCGGCCTCGGAGCGGCATGCGAACTTTTCCGTGGAGGGGCCGAGAGGGCTCGCTAAGGACGGTCACGCCTTTTCGGCCGAGAAACATTGCGAAGGGGCGTGACACCGGGAACGTCCGTCAGTCGTGCAAGACCGCCAGCTCGAGTGTTTGGAGGCGGGCGGCCTCGGCGATCACGTCCATGGCAGCGATCTTGCCGCCACGTATCGCGCAGTGGACCACGAGGCGTAGCCGCCCTCGAGGCGCCACGATGATGCCCACGGTCCCGTCGACCAGAGCTGGCCGGGCGAAGCGGGCAAGGCCCCGGTACGCGAGCGTTCCCTCCGCCACGCTGGCGGCTCCCCGAAGTTCCCGAGCGGCCTCCGCAGGTGAGGCCACGCGATCGGCCCGCCGAACAACATCCGGATCGAGTACGGCGATAAGCCTATCGAGATCGCCGGCGCGCAACGCCGCAAGGAACGCATCGACAACCGTTCGTTGTTGAACGAGGTCGGCATCCGAGACGGCGGCCGTGCCGCGCACGCGGCGGCGGGCACGGCTCGCGAGCTGTCGTGCCGCCACCGGTGTGCGTCGCACGACAGGAGCGATGGTTTCGAAGGGGACGTCGAATACGTCGTGCAGCACGAACGCGACCCGCTCCGCCGGAGACAGCCGTTCAAGGACCACGATCAACGCGAGGCCGACGGATTCGGCCATCAGCGCTTCATGTTCAGGATCAATGCCGCTCCCATGAGCCGCAAGGGGCTCCGCCGCACGGACGTCCAGTGGCTCCTCGCGCCGTAGCCTGCGCGAGCGCAGCATGTTAAGACACACCCGTGCCAGAACGATCGTCAGCCATCCTTCCAGATTGTCGACACCGCCGGTGTCGGCACGGCTCACCCGGAGCCAGCATTCCTGGACCGCATCGTCTGCTTCGGCCAGCGAGCCAAGCATTCGATAGGCCACCGCCCTCAAATGCTTGCGATTGGCCTCGAATCGTCCAGCCAGCCATTGGCTTCCACTCATCGGTCACATCCTCTCAACGCCGTGTGTCTATAGCAATGACACACGGGCCCAAGCCCTTGTGACCGGAGGTGTCCTAATGTTTATGGCCTACTTGATCGTCACCATTCTCGCCGCCGGCGCAAACATCTATGCGGCCACAAACGCCTTGCTGCGCGCGTCGGTCCATCGTGAACGCTCATTTCGGAGCATCGTGAACGCCCGTTTCGGTCCATCGTGAACGGTCGTTTCGGAGCATTGTGAACGGCTCGAACGTGTGATCGAAGCGTCTCCCGGAGC